>Ga0265295_1007361_pt1 | contig 12729 bp, 13 predicted proteins | sample Munlansysbiofilm_FD_192503 | JGI IMG/M metagenome (GOLD analysis project Ga0265295, IMG submission 192503) | Leachate microbial communities from a municipal landfill in Southern Ontario, Canada - Methane capture system biofilm | ecosystem: Engineered > Solid waste > Landfill > Unclassified ... | reverse complement strand
GCGAGGTCGCAAACGGCCAGTTCGTGCAGGCCGGTCAGGAGCTCATGACCATCCGGCATTATCTGACCCGCGAAGAGGTCATCGCCCGCATTATGCGCCGCTCTTTGTCCCTGTTTTTGGCTCCGGAGAAGGGGAAGTATTATTTCTTCCCCGACGTGGACATCAAGGTCAAGACCAAGGGCAGCCAGAGCGTGCATATCGAGGACGGGATGGAGCTTTTCATCCTTTCGCGCATGAAGCGCGAGACCTCGATCCGCTACAGCGGCCCGGCCGGCATCATCTATGCCGTCTATTTCGAGACCAACGATTCCGTGGACCGGGACAGCCCGCTCATCGGCGTCTGCCCTGAAGATCAGCTAGGCCAGATTCAGGAAGTCGTCAGCCGCGTGCAGAGCGACTGGGAGGAGAGAGACTGATGGGCAAGGTCCTGCAAGTTCGAGTGTACGCCTATACCTACAACGAGGAAGATGTCCGCAAGACATGGCCCAGGCTCTGGAGCCTGGCCTTCGAGGAGACCAAACCCGGATTTCCGTACGAGATGGCCGGGGTGCTCGAGCTTGTCAGGGCGCTTGATGACCTGTATCAGTTCGGAGTCATGCCCGAGGCCTTTCGCGCGGTTGTGGCCTCGGGACTTCCCAAGGTCGTGAAGGCGGTGGAGGACTTGCAGCGGCACCTTGCCGATTGGAATCCGCAGGCAGCCAACCAGGCTTCCGACCGGATCGAAGAGGGGCTTGGCGAGCTGGAAAGGCAGGTGGCCAATCCATGACCGAATCAACATACACGAGGAGACGACATGGCAGGTAGTCTGAACAAAGCAATCTTGATCGGCCGTTTGGGCCGTGATCCGGAGATGCGCTACACTCCGTCCGGGCAGCCGGTGGCCAATTTTTCCATCGCCACGGATGAGACATACACGGGTAAAGACGGTCAGAAGGTCGAGAAGACCGAATGGCACCGCATTGTTGTCTGGGGCAAGCAGGCGGAATTCTGCGGAAATTATCTCGCCAAGGGCCGTCTGGTCTACATCGAGGGCAAGATCGAGACCCGCAAGTGGACCGACAAGGACGGCGTGGAAAAATACACCACCGAGATCAAGGCCGACCGCGTGCAGGGGCTTGATTCCCGTCCAACCGAAGGTGGCTACGCCGCAGCCCCGCAGTACCAGCAGCGGCCCCAGGCAGCACCCCAGGGCGGCAGCGCGAACGCAGGCTACGACGACGACATGGGCCCAGCCTTCCCCTCCGAGGCCAGCGGGATGGATGACGCGCCGTTCTAGCGAATACCTTTTTACAAAATGTAAATAATAGAAGTGGAGTTACTGAAATAACTCCACTTTTTTTGTTATTATTACTTCTTGGTAATTAGTTTGGAATTATATAAATCTGAGTTAGAAATTTTTAAAATAATAGTTAACATCTTGATATAAATTTATTTTTGAGAATCTGAACTTTCGAACTGAAAAGAGGTATTTCGCCTGCCGTTCATTATTAAAAATGTAAATAAGCGTAGCCCGATACGCCATCTTGTATATGAAAGGACGGACTATTTTGACTTTTGGGTATTGTCTACATTGCAGCCTACGGAAACTCCCATAGTGTCGAGACGTAACTTTGGCATCTCCTTATGGGAGTTATTAAGTATTCCGAGCTGCATGAGACCGATGCCCGAAGTATGAACCGAGCGTGTATGCGGTGATACTGATCAGTGTCGTCGGGACGATGGCGTGGATGCCGCCTATGGCGGGTTTCATGATGAAGAGCGTCATGAAGGCGGTTACGCCACAGACGATGGAGGCGACTGCCCCCCAGGCGTTGCCGGACGGGCAGTATAGGCCTAGCACGATGGGGCAGAGGAAGGCGGCTTCGAGGCCGCCGAAGGCGAAGAGGTTGATCCAGACCAGGAGGTCCGGTGGTTCGAGGGCGGCGACGAAGACCAGCAGGCCGACCACCGCCGTGATCCAGGTGCTCGTCTTTTTCAGCGTGGCAACGGGCATCCGGGAGGCATCGCCTTTTAGCCGGTAGTGGATGTACAGGTCCTTGATGATGGCGGCGGAGACCAGCAGGAGCATGGAGTCGATCGTGGACATGATGGCCGCCAGCGGCCCGGCGATGAACACGCCCGCCCACACGGGGGAGAGCAGTTTGAGGATCATTGTCGGCATGGCTAGGTCTCCGGCTGGCAGGTCCGGGAAAACGGCGCGTCCGAACGTCCCGGCGAGGTGCGCGCACAAAATCATGAATCCGATGAGCAGCGTGCCGATGACCATGGCGTCGTGCATGGCGCGGGAGTCCCGGTAGCCCATGCAGCGCTGGGTGGTGTGCGGCAGGCCCAGCACACCGATGCCCACCAGGACCCAGAAGGACAGGGTGAAGGTTTGCGGCACCGCGTTGTCAGGACCGGTGGGCGTGATCAGGCCGGGATCGATGTCCTTGAGCGTCGAGATGCAATTCGCCACGCCGCCGCCGGCGTTGATGACGGCCAGAAGAACCACGACCACGGCCACGACCATGACGATGCCCTGGATGGCGTCCGTCAGCACCACGGCGCGGAAACCGCCGATCGCCGTGTACATCACCACGCTGATGCCGAAGAGGGACAGGCCGACGGCGTAGGGGTAGCCCGTGACGGTCTGGAAGAGGCGCGCTCCGCCGATGAACTGCGCCAGCATGGCGGCCATGAAGAAGACGATCAGGGCCACGGAGCACAGGATGACCACCGCGTCGCTGTTATAGCGGGCGCGGAGGTAGTCGGTAATGGTCACGGATTGCGTCTGGCGCGCCATGATGGCGAACCGTTTGCCCAGCACGCCCAGCGTGAGAAAGGCCGTAGGCACCTGGATCATGGCCAGCAGAACCCAGCTCAGGCCGAACCGGTAGGCAACGCCAGGGCCGCCGATGAAACTGCTGGCGCTGGTGTAGCTGGCGATGATGGTCATGGCGAGGACGAAGCCCCCCATGGACCGGCTCCCGATAAAGTATTCCTCGATGAAACCTTGTGAGGAGTTCTGGCTGGCTCTGTTGCGCGCCCACAAGGCGATGCCTATGGACGCAGCCAAGTACACGACCATGGGAATGATGGTTTGGATTGATCCTGTCATCGCCCGCCCCCGCCGCCCGCTTCATCCTCGCCGTCGACGTCAAGGGGCACGTCCCTGAAGAACAGCCGTACGATAACCCAGAGCAAAACCGTGATGACAGGGTAGCCCAGAATGCAACTGTAGAAGAACCATGCTGGAAAGCTGAAGACATAGGAGTATGTCTCTGGGTCTTCGTTGCCCAGGCCGTAGCCGAAAACGTACCACCAGATAAAGTACAGGCCGTAAACGGCCAGGGTTATGAGCGCCTCCCTGTTGGCCTGCTTGATTCTAAGGTCGTGTCGCATATTTTTTGATGGCATTTCTGTTCCCCAGGGCCCTTTGCATGACAGGTTCTGCAAGGAATTGCCCCCCCCTGATCTTTCAAACGCCCTTCGAGTCCTGTGGATTCATGCCGCGTCCCATCTCGATGCTGCGGTCAAAGGCCTTCCGGATCGCGTCTATGATGTTGCCGCGCAGTGCCGTTCGGTCGAAATGGGCAAGCCCGGCAACAGTCGTCCCGGCAGGAGCGGTCGACATGTCCTTGAGTATGCTGATGTGCTCTTTGGACCCGTATGCCAGCAGGCTTGCACCGCTGAAAAGCTTTTTTACCATGAAAGACGACATGTTTCGGTCAAGACCTATCTCTACAGCCGCTTCAATCATGGCCTCGATAAGATAGAATATGTATGCAGGCCCGGAGCCGATGACCGCCGTAAACGCGTCAAACTGGCGTTCAGGCAGGGCGTGCACGTCGCCCAGAAACCGGAAAACATCCTTAACAACCTGTTTTTGTTCCTCGGTAAGGGCCGGATCGTCGAAACAGACGGCTGTTACGCCTTCCCTGATGAGAACCGTAGTGTTGGGCATGACCCGGACAACAGGGCAAATGCTGTGACTATTGTTCTTTAGTTCGTTCAGAGTCAAGCCGGCGGCTATGGAGATAAGGCACTTCCCTTTGGTCAGGGCCGGAAGCATTTCCGGCCATACTTCTTGCGCCTGTTGCGGCTTCACCGCCAGAACGATGTAATCCGATATCTCCGTCAGTTCCCGCACGTCAGCGCAGGGGACGAGTCCGGTTTCCGCAGCCAGCTTTTCCAGTGTGCTTCTCGTCCGATTCAGGCCGAAAAGCTTTAGTCCGTCCATGTCGCGGATCGTCCGGATGATGGCGGCGCCCATGTTACCTGTTCCGATAAATCCAATCTTCATCGTGAATCTCCCTTGCACATCGCAATTCTGCTGGTAGCAGGGAATCGGATGTCGCTATGTCGTTTCGTTGAAGTGCGAGTCGCGTCTGATTGCTGCCGCTCGAACCCGCGGCGTTTTCCTCGGTGCGTTCGGATGGAATCTAAGGGAGCTTTCAGCGGACGGAAAAGGGGCGATGCCCCCCGGATATCCGGGGGGCACCGCCGACTGGGGGGCCGGGCCAGACCAAGTCTAGGCTTTAGCTGGATCGAAGGAGGGCATAGGCTGCGCACCCTGGCGGGCTGCGGTGGGCGATGTCTCAGGAGCGAAAATGTGGCAGACGATGCCCCCGATAATGAGCGTTGCAATGCAGCAGGCCAGAGTCACGGTGACGCCGTACTTCTCCATGACTACCGGCAGCATCCAGGTGCCCATGCCAGCGCCGATGCGACTGACGGCAATGGTAAGGCCGACACCGGAGCCGCGCAGTTCGGTTGGGAAGAGCTCGGGGGGATAAAGCCATTCGGCGACGATGGAGATGGCCAGGACGGTGGAAAACGTGCCCAGCAGGATGAGGCCGATAGCGGGCGGCATGTTCTGCCAGACTGTCATAACGGTAAGAATCGCGGCGCAGCCGTAGAAGGTCCAAAGCAGGAATGCGCGGCGCGAGATTTTATCGGCAATAAGGATGCCGATGATGACGCCGACCATGGTGAATCCGTTGTAGAGCATGCCGGAAGCGTTGGGATTGGCCAGATTCAATCCCTTGACCACCATTGGTAAAAAGATGGAGATGGCAAAGAACGGCAGGACCTGGCAGAGAAAGAAGGTGCAGGATGTCAATGTGCTGCGCCATAACTCTGGGCTGAACAGCCTGAAGAACGAAGCGGACGCGACCTGCTCCTTTTCTGCGGGCAGGGTGTAATTCGTCCCGAGATGGCGATGCACCAACGCCAGAGCTTCGCGCGCGCCTTTCTTTGAGTAGGTCCAGCTTGGGGATTCCGGGGAGCCGATACGTACGAGAAACGTGACTAGGGCAAAGACTGCTGAAGAAGAAATGATCCAGCGCCATCCATTTTCGCCCATGTCGCCGCCTGTTGAGGCGATAAGTAGTCCAGTAAAGTAGGAAATAATGTACCCGAATGTCCACGCGGCCATAAGCCACGCCATCATTTTGGTGCGAATGCGATCAGGGGTCCATTCTCTGAGCAATGTGACGCCGACAGTGTAGTCTGCGCCCACACACATGCCCAGAAGAAACCTGACTGCTACCAGGATTGCAGGGTCTGACAAGAAAAACTGGACCACAGAAAGGAAGAGACTAAAACCGGCAACAAATGTAAAGGTGGTTTTTCTGCCCACTTTGTCGATGATGATTCCAGTCAACAAACTTCCAAGCAGGATTCCAAAAAGAGCTCCCGCTCCGACTAGTCCCATCCAGAAACCATTCAGGCCCAGGGCACCGGTCGCGTACGTCAGCGCTATGCCGACAATGCCCAGAATATACCCGTCGCAGATTTGTCCCATGAAGGTACCTACTGCGATTTTCTTGTGAACGGGTAAAAATGGGGCCTCATCAAAATTAATTCCGTTTTGTCCATTGGGCATCATCGTACACCTCTCATTCGGAGCAGCCGTTAGGTTGAAAGTTAAAAAAAACATTTCAATGCATAGTCATTCCTTGTAGGCGACAGCGTCCATCTCCAGCAGACATCCGTGGACGATATCACCGGCTCCAACGCAGAGCCTTGCCGGACGGTGGTCGCCCATGAATTCCGCGTATACTTCATTGAACTCTTCAAAATGATCCATGCTACTCAAGAATACCGTGGTCTTGGCGATGTCGGTGATGTCGAGCCCGGCAGCGTCCAGTACCAGTTTGAGATTGAACAGGGTCTGGAAGGTCTGCTCTCCAATCGTACTTCCGACGACCTGTCCGGACACAGGATGAAAGGGAACCTGACCACAAATGTAGTAGGTGTTGCCAGCTTTCACGCAATGACTGTAAGGGCCTACAACTTCAGCAGTTTCCTTTGAATTAATAAATTCCATGTGCGTTCCTCTGGGTATAGGACTCCTGGGAAAGGATGCCGGAAGTGTGTCCGGCATCCTTTCCTGTCATCAGGAGTATGTTAGGGAGGGGCTAAATTTCTTTTTTGGCGCTGAACTCTTCGTACATGAGCCTGGCCGTGGCCCCCACGGTCAGAAACGGTTCCGGAGGAAGCCGCTTGGGGGTGGCTATACTTTTGAGAAATGTCAGGTTGTCGCTGTGGATTCCACTAGCCCATTCAGCCAGATAATAGCCGATCAGACTCGTTTTGGTCACGCCTGCTCCTTCGCCGCTCGCAGATGCGAAAACAGTGGGGTGCTGCTGGAGCATCATAGGGCGATAGTTCATGGTCATGTTGATCATGCCACCATAGACGAACTCGAAGTTGACGTGTTTGAGTTCAGGGAAGCGATTTTCATAGGCCTTGCGCAACTTGGGTATGGCCCTCTGAATGCGCTGATGGGAGGTCGTCAGATGGGTCGCGAAAGCAAAACCATTGCGCACGAAAATACGATTGTCGCGGGTGAATCGGACCGTCGTTCCGGCCGGATGTCCTGCCGTGCATCCCCAAGGCTTTACGCCAGCCATGTGCCGCATTTCTTCTTCGGTGAACTGGCGAGTAAATGCGCCAAAGGATAGCACCGGGCAGAACACTTTCTTGCCGATGCCAAATTCGGAGATAAATGGCCCGCCAGTGACGAGGACAAATCTGCCCTTGACCCGTTTGCCGTTACGCAACACGATGCTGGTCGGGCTGGCTTCGTCAACGCGCATTACGGGACATTCTTCAAAAATGTCCACGTTTGCAGGCATCACACTGAAGAGCCCACGCAATACGTCGGCGGGATTTACGAGAGCTGTTCCACGTGTGTACAACGCTTTCTTGTAATATCTTGTTCCGAGACGTCTATACAATTCCTCCCCTTCGACAACTTCATAGTCGCAATTCATCCGTTTGAGTTCATCGATTTCGTGTTCAATCAGTTTGAAGCTTTTGCTTTCCGCACAGCATAAATACTTTCCGCAATTATCCCAATCTGCATCATCAATGCCATTATCCAATAAGCTGTCATGCATCCATTTAATGATGAACGTGTTCAGCTTGAAGTACTTCTGGTTTTCTTCGAATGATGACGCGCCCTGATCGCCAAAATCATGTGGTACATCTATGAGAAATCCGGCATTCTTTCCACTGTCGTTGTCACCGATCTTGATAGCTTCGAAGACCGCAATTTTGGCATCGGGATGCAGTTCTGTCAGTCGACGAGCTGCAGCCTGACCCCCGTAGCCGGCACCGACAATGATATAGTCGTATTCGTCATTAATTTCAGAGGGATCCTTGAAATTAAAATGCTTGTAGTTGGACATTTCCAACCAGGCTCGCCCTGTGGTCGTGGGGAACAATTTTACGTTACGCATTATTCAATCCTCTTTTACTCAAATTACAGAGACTGTTATATCAGTCATGCAGGATGATTCGTGCATCCGCGATGGCCAGTCCTTTTTCCAGTGCGAAAATCGGGTTTAAATCAACCTCGGCGATTTCGCGCATTTCGTTCACAAGATGCGAGATGACGCAGGCAGTTTCCGCCAGGGCCTCCAGGTCGCAGGGCTTGGTTCCCCTGGCCCCTTGAAGCATGCTCAAACTCTTGATCTCCCGGATCATGTTCCGGCAGGAGGGCATGTTCACCGGGGCGACCCTGAATGCGACATCTTTCAGAATTTCGACAAAGATTCCGCCAAGGCCGAACATGACGGTAGGTCCGAAGGTGTTGTCGTGGTTCGAGCCGATGATGCACTCGACGCCGCCGGACAGCATGGCGGTCATCATGACGCCGTGGATATCGGCATCAGCCTTGTATCTGCGTCCATTCTTGAGCAGCTGTTCGAAGGTTTCGCGGGCCTTGGTTTCTGAATCGATGTTCAGGGCTACGCCGCCGGCGTCGGTTTTGTGCAGGATATCGGGAGAGACGATTTTCATGACGACTTTACCGCCGATTTTTCTGTAATAGTCGCCAGCCTCGTCGGGTGTGGTTGCAAGAAAGTCCTCCGCGATGTCGAGTCCATAGCAGCGCAGGACGTTTCTGGCCTCTGTTTCGACGAGATTCGTGCGCCCCGAAGCCTTGACGGTATTGAGGATGGCTGATGCTTTTTCCATGCGGTCGGCGGGCATCTCCGGCAGTTCCATCGCGGCTTCTTCCAGCAGCGACTTCTTGAGTTCGTTGTAGCCGGAAAGCACGCCCATGGTCCTGACCGCAGCGTCGACATCTCCGAAGATGGGGACGCCGTGCTCACTGATGTAATTTAGGCATTCGGGGTGCTGCGGCTGGTAGATGGAATGCATGACCACAGGCTTGTCGGCCGCTGCGATTTTTTCGGTCATGCTCCTGGCCACATCCATTTCCAGAACCCTGAACTCCTCGGAGAGGTCGGCGTACCCGCCATACAGGCCGACGATGATAATGCCGTCAACCTCGGGGTCCTTCAGCAGCACGTCAAGACAGCGGTCAAACACCCACATGTCCGCTTCGGGCGTTCCAGCGAGGTCCACCGGATTTTTTATGGGGCAGTGCGGCATCAGGATTTTCTTCAGTGTGCTCTGGGTTGCCTCGGAGAGCACGGGGGCCTCTAGGCCGTACTTTTCGGCGAAATCCGTCGCCATGACGCCGTGGCCGCCACCATCGGTCAGGATGGCGATGCGTTTGCCGCGGGCCGGTTTGCACTTGGAGAAGGCTTCGGCTGCGTCGAGAAGCTGGCCGGGGCTGTCCACGCGAATGATTCCGGCCTGCTTGAGGGCTGCGTCGAAGATCTGCTCACTTCCTGCCAGGGAGCCGGTGTGGGATGCGGCGGCGCGAGCGCCCGCCGCACTGCGGCCGATCTTGATGGCCGCGATGGGGAGCTTGGCCGCTGTTTTCCTGGCCGCCTCGATAAATTTCCGCCCGTCTTCTTCGTTTTCGACACGCAGGCCTTCCATATAGAGGAGGAGCACCTTCGTGTTCGCATCCGCTTCGATGTACTCCACAAAGTCATGAAAACGCATGTCCATCTGGTTGCCGATGGTCGCCCAGCAGCTGTATCCGAGGTTTCTTGTTTTGGCGTTGAAATTGATGTCTATGCCAAAATTTCCACTCTGCAGAACCAGGCTCATGGGGCCGGGAGCCAGGTCGATGATGCTGGCGTTCATGCTCTTGGCCGAACTGTAAGTCCCCATACAATTCGGGCCTTGAACACGCATGTTCCCTTTGCGGGCGATCTCCAGCATCTTGCGCTCCAGTTCCTTGCCTTCAGGTCCGGTTTCGCCGAACCCGGTGGAGACTACGATGGCGCATTTGACGTTCTTTTCGACGCATTGTTCCATGACGGACAGGATGAACTTGGGAGCAATGGCGATAATAGCGAGATCTACGTCGCCAGGTACGGACAGTATGTCAGGATAGGTTGGGTGTCCGAAGATATCGCCACCGGTGTGGGAGACAAGGTAGATGTCCCCCTTGAAGCCGTTCTCGATCAGGCTTTTTGCCGTCCAGTATCCGTACTTCTTCGGATTCGAAGAAGCACCGATCAGGGCGACGCTTTTGGGTTGAAACAGAGGAACCAGATCATTCATGGAGATACTCCTTATGATGTCCCGGGCAGATGCCGGGGTGCTTATTTCTCGACAATGACGCCGATGGCCATGTCCGGGCAAACGATGCCGCAAATGTCGCAAAGAACGCATTTTTCCGGATGGTTCTGGAAAACATAGTTGTAACCTTGGGCATTGATGGCTGAGCCGAGGGCGAGAACCCCTTTGGGGCAGTTCTCCACGCAGAGTCCGCACGCCTTGCAGCGACGGGCGTCAATGACATGATGTTTTTTGCTCACGTTCTCACTCCTTGTTCATTGCTGCATAACCTGCGCGCAGTGCGTTGATGTTCAGTTCCAGCAGTTGAGGCTTCTTCGCGCCCATGGTCTCTCTGATCACTTCTTCTAGGGTTCCCAATTTCAGCAGGCCTGTTTCTGCCAGGACAGCACCCAGCATCACCATGTTGGCGCTGCGGACGCTGCCAAGCTCTATCGCGGTGTCCGACACGGGCAGGAGTACCTGTTTGAACGACTGGCTGTCCTTCGTGGCGTTGACCATGGAGGTGTTCGTGAAGAGCGTGCCGTTCGTGGTGACACCTTCAAAACAGTTGTCATAGATCGATTGGCTAAGAGCTACTGCAATGTCAGCATCATTTTCAACGATTGGGCTTCCAATTGGCTTATCGGAAACAATTACAAAGGCTGTAGAGTCTCCGCCACGTTGTTCTATTCCGTAAGTTTGTGTCATAACGACTTTCAAGTTTTCCTTGATTGCGCCGAGGCAGACCATTTTTGCCATGAGTGCAGACCCTTGGCCTCCAGATCCAGAGAACATGCATTTATGCAACATCGTTCTGCTCCGTTTCGTCTTTGAAGACCTGAGGTTTGAAATAATTGCTCATCTCGCCATCGCACCACGCGTATGAATCCTTGACATTCTTCTTGAAGCCGGTCGGGCATGGGGACATGATTTCCACAAATGCATACCCCAGTCCTTTGACCTGGCATTCGAAAGCCTTTTGAATGCTTTTTTTGGCATTGCGGATCGCCTTCGGTGTCGCGACGGATTCCCTGGCCAGATACTTCACTCCGGGCATGGCGCGCATCATTTCAGGCACCAGCAGGGGGTAACCCTGGTGGGGGACGGCGCGCCCCTTGACGGTGGTGGTCGTGAACTGGCCTGCCAGAGTGGTCGGGGACATCTGCCCGCCGGTCATGCCGAAGACCGTGTTGTTGACCATGATAGTGGTGATGGGCATGCCCTTGTTGGCCGCATGCATGAGATCTCCAAGACCGATGGCACAGGTGTCGCCGTCACCCGCGTAGGTGAAAACGATATTGTCGGGGCGGGCCAGCTTGTAGCCGACGGCAAAGGAGGGGGATCGCCCATGGGTGGCTTCGATGGCGTCGATGTCCATGTAATGGTGCGAGAATCCACCGCAGCCGATGCCGACGATGGAAATGGTTCGCTCACGGATACCCAGATTTTCAATGGCCTCTGCTACCAGCCTCGTCACGGTGCCATGACCGCAACCAGGACAGAAGCTGGTCAATTTATCCAAATTTAACGTCTTTCCGTATTTGGCCTTCAGATTTTCCATGAATTATTCTCCCAAAATCCGGTTTGCTTCAGCAATCATCTCAGCCAGGGTGCACATGGGCATGTCGCCGCCGGTCTTGCCGAGAAAGTGAACGGGGATCCGTCCGTTCACGGCGAGCCTGACGTCATCGACCATCTGCCCGTGGTTCATTTCGACGACCAGGATATTCTTCACCGTGTCAGGAAGAACGGCAAAGGCGCGTTCGGGAAACGGCCACAGAGTGATGGGCCTGATGAAGCCGACCTTCTTGCCTTCCGCGCGCATCTTGGCGACAAGATCGCGGCACATGCGGCCATGGATGCCGAAGGCTGCAACGACGATTTCGGCGTCCGCAACTGCGTCATCTTCCCACAGCTGTTCCTTGTCGCGAATTAACTGATACTTGGTTCTCAGTTTTTCGTTCAGATCGTAGCCGTCCTGATGAGAATAGCTGCCTGTGATGAGTGCTCGTTTGGGATGGTCCTGCGTTCCTGTGAAAGCCCATCCGGAGGTGTCGAATTCCGCGGAGTAGTCAGTGTAGTCCGGGAGGGTTGTGGATTCAGTCATCTGGGCACTAACGCCGTCAAGAACGAAGAGAACGGGGGTTCTGTATGTATATGCCAGGCGGATCCCATGCGGCATGATGTCCGCAATATCCTGTCCTGAGGAAGGAGCGATGACGATAGTGTGGTAATCGCCATGGGCTCCGCCGCGTGTGGCAAGATAATAGTCGCTCTGGGCGCCGAGGATGTCGCCATCACCGGGACCGACACGCATGGAGTCGAACAAGATGCACGGCAGTTCGGCGGCGCACATGAAGCCGATGGCTTCTTGCATAAGAGTCATGCCCGGACCTGAACTGGAGGTTGCCACCAGCTTCCCGGTGCACGCAGCTCCGGCAAGGGCGCTGGAGACCGCCAGTTCGCTTTCCATCTGCATCATTTCACCGCCGTATTGTGGCAGGATGACGGCCATGTGCTTCATGACATCGGTCGCCGGCGTAATCGGGTAGGCGAAGTGGTATTTCACGCCGCAACGGGCCAGACTCTCGGCGAACGTCTCTGTGTTTTTCAAAAACAATGTTTCTTGGGCCATAGCCACCTCATGGAATTTGTTGGTTAAATTGGCGAGTTGTCACCATTGTGCCGTAATCCGGTATTGCGTACCGTACACACAAGAAAAAATAAAAAAGAAAGGACTGATCTATACCGAATTGCGGTATGACGTTCCAGTAATTGCGACATTACTGAATCAGAATTTTGGCGTCAACCATTTTT
>Ga0265295_1007360_pt1 | contig 12733 bp, 11 predicted proteins | sample Munlansysbiofilm_FD_192503 | JGI IMG/M metagenome (GOLD analysis project Ga0265295, IMG submission 192503) | Leachate microbial communities from a municipal landfill in Southern Ontario, Canada - Methane capture system biofilm | ecosystem: Engineered > Solid waste > Landfill > Unclassified ... | reverse complement strand
TTCTGTAAAAGTGAAAGATGGTGCTGAGACTTTGCGGAAAGGGTTAGCTACGCTCAACACCAATCTTTCAACGTTTCAACAAGGTGCACATGATGTTCAAAACGGTGCATCTTCTTTAGCGCAAGGAGCACAACAGCTGAACACATCGATACAAGCGTATGTTCAGGGGGTCAGTCAACTTGAAGGAGGAGCCCAAAGATTTTCTCAAGGTCTCAACGATGTAGTCGCTGGGGGGATATCGCTTCAAACAGGGACGCAAAAGATACAGCAGGCTGGTCAAACGCTCGATGAAAAAACAGCTACGCTTGCTGCGGCTATGACCAATGTGGCAAAGGCTTGGCAGACACTTGTAGAACAATCGCCTGATCTTCAAAAGAGTGAAGCGGCCGCTGAGCTGCTTAAAAAAACGCGTGCGCTAGAGGCTGGCTTAAATGATTTGCATGGTGGTGTCAGTACGTTTTCTCAACAGTTGGATCAATGGGCCAAAGGTTATCAAAACATGCAGCAAGGCATGAATGCGTTGAAAACAAGTTGGCCGAGTTTTTCTTCGGGGATAACGAAGCTTGGAGCGGAAGGTCAGAAGCTTGTAAAAGGATCCGGGGACTTGGCGCGTGGAGCGGTCGAACTGAAAACTGGAACAGACAAACTGGCAGGTGGTAGTAACGATCTTAAAGCCGGCGCCGAGCAGCTTGAAGCAGGGGCACAATCTTTGGCTAACGGAGCATCAGAACTGGCGACGCGTCTCGGAGAGGCCAAAGCACGTACGAGCGAAGCGTCGCTCCATGAAGCGAGTGTGGAGATGATTACCAGCCCGGTTCAGCTTGTGGACCGTGTTGTCCATGAAGTACCGAACTATGGCACAGGTTTTGCACCTTATTTTCTTTCCTTATCCTTGTACATTGGTGCGCTTATTTTGTCGGTCGTTTATGGGATGCGCGAAGATCCATTTCAACACAAGCTACGGAGCAGAGGGGAAGCATTGGCCCTTTTTGGTGGAAAGACCCTGACGATTCTTTTGATCGGTGTGCTGCAAGCAGTGATTACGCTTTTAGCGGTTCGCTATTTGGTTGGTATTACTGTAGATGATCCACTTCGTTATATGTTATTTGGGATTTTGACGTCCATCACGTTTATGACGCTCATCCAATTTCTTGTCACCTGGTTGGATCAAGCTGGTCGTTTTCTTGCCGTCGTTTTACTCATCCTACAGCTAACCACCAGCGCTGGTACTTTTCCACTTCAACTGATTCCACATGGTTATCAAGTTTTTCATCCTTATTTACCGATGAGTTATACGGTGCTTGGTTTTAAAGCGGTTCTTTCTACCGGAAACGTTAGCGATCTGAACCATGCGTCTTGGGTGCTCGTGTATTGGATCATCGGCACACTTTTATTGACCTTTGTTTATTTCATGACGAAGGTCCCCATTCGCTCCAAACATCAGCTGGGGGAACAGAAAGGTTAAAAGTGTAATAATTACACATTTTTTGTGTTGCCCTTCCTTCACAACTGTTATATAATTGAATACAATAAAACACAATGTAATATAACAGTATGAAGGTAGGAGGGGACAGCGATGATCGATTGTCCAACGTGTCAAGGAAACGGTGAAGAGGTATGCCATCGCTGTGCTGGTCAAGGAACAGTAGAAGGTGAAGTATGCGAGGTGTGTGCAGGCACGGGCTACGTTGTTTGCCGGGTATGTGGCGGTGTTGGTGCATTAGAAGAAGCGATATGATTTTCTATGATATAAAATGTTACAGCAAGCGCAATGAAAAGCCCTCGTTTGCCAGAGAAACATTTTGGCTACGAGGGTTTTTGTTGTGGTATTGATGGTGTATGATCGGTTACATATGCTGCATCAGTCTTTTTGCGATCGCTCTTAATGTTTCAGGGTCATATCCTGGAGCAAAACTTTCCGGAAGATCCGGGAGTTCAGGGATCGGCCCGCCTTCGGGAGGGCCGTCTGTCACGATGAGCTCACCGCCATCTGGATGGGGACCACGCCAGATGGCACGTATCGCCTGATAATCTTTGGGGCTAAAGCGGTACAAAGTTCTGTGTATGCCCCGTTCACGATAGTGACGTGCTTCAGGAATACGATCATCGGCGATCTTTGGAATGGGTAGCATTTTGGAAAGGTCTACACCGGTTAATGTTTCTAAAGCACGAGCATAGGCCAGCGCATGAACACCGCCGCGCACGAGGAGATAGCCGATCATGGTCCGTGCAACCGGATGGGTGGTCATTTCATAGACGCGTAATTTTTGAAGCCGCGCCCCATTTTCTAAGAAGAAATTATGCAAAAGATCAAGAATAAGATCGCCGCTATTAAAGACATAGGTCCCATCCCATGGTCGTCCCATCGAGTTTATGGGCATGCTTGACTGGGCGGTTTCTGTAAAAAAATGGCTGTTACGCACGTGTTTGCCTGGAGCAAGCGGTGCTTCGGTGGGCGGAAGCGTTTGTGTTGTACCAACCAGTAAGTTGTTCACGGTTGCCGCCACGAGTTCGATATGGCCAAGTTCTTCAGTAGCGATGTTTGCAATGAGATCATAAAAAGGTTTAAGCTTCGTTTTACCACGAAAATTAAACGACTGCATCGTGTAGTTCATCAGGGTAGACATTTCTCCAAAGCGTCCTCCAAATAATTCTTGTACAGCCGCTGCAGCATCCGGGTCGGGTTCCCAGACGCGTGGGAGTTCAATTTGTAAACGGTCAATTCTTAGGTACATGCTCGAGCGCCACTCCTTGTTGGATGGGTCTTCCACAGTTGAAGATGCCTGTGTTGACATCAGCCTATGCCCAGATGACGACAAATGTGCTACACTTATAAACGTTAGAACGGGGAAGAGGCTATGCCTGCTTTGAAAGAAGAACAAGAAGTAAACTCGATGAAATCTATTGAAGCGCATATGGCGTACAAGAAAGGGGATCAACGATGCGTCCGAGCCCTTCGAGTCATGATAAGGAGAACGTTTCGCCATTTATTGAGATGTCCTGGCTTTATGACCATCTTGAAGCACCAGAAGTTGTGACAATCGATGTTCGTTTTGCTTTAAATGACCCATCCTATGGTTGGGAAGCTTACCGAAAGGGTCATATTCCCGGTGCATTCTATATGGATTTGGAAAAAGATTTGTCGGCACCACCGCACGCTGATCAAGGCCACGGCGGTCGGCATCCTCTACCGAAAGTTGAAGATTTTGTTCAGCGCTTAGGAGAACGACGAATCTCGCCGGCACATACCGTTATTGTCTATGATGATCATGCTGGGGGGTTTGCTGCGCGCTTATGGTGGATGCTAAAGGCGATTGGTCATGACAATGTGTTTATTTTAAATCAAGGGTATAGTGCATGGGAGCGCTTAGGCTATCCCATTGAAATGGGTGAGGTGCATCTGGATCGCCATCTACGTAATGGAGGTGATCACAGCAGGACGCATCTTGATACGGAAGGTGAAAAGGCGGTTGGAGACGATTACGGTCGTCGTTTGGCGTTAGGGCAATCATTTGCTTATACGCATATGCCGATTGCTCACGTTCAGATGGTACGGGAAGTGGCCTTGACCAAGGAGCGCTTGGCACTCATTGTTGATGCTCGAGAGGAAAAACGCTATCTTGGAGAAGTCGAACCGATCGATCCGGTTGCCGGTCATATTCCAGGAGCGATAAACATTTTTTATCAGTCATTGCTATCTCCAGATACAAAGGTTTTAGGAGATAAAGATTACCTCAAAAAAGTCCTTTGGACCCGTCTACCTGTAACGTTTCAAGATCGGAGCACTGAGCTCCCTATCATTTGTTATTGTGGATCTGGCGTCACGTCTGCAGCGCTTGTTGCAGCGTTCCATGCTTTAGGGTATCGACACGTCTATCTTTATCCGGGGAGCTATAGTGACTGGGTTTCTTACAGTGAACACCCAATTGCTCGCGCTTTGCACATTTCTGGGTCAATGCCCATAGAATAGTTTTATAACGATTATATTGCGAAGACGTGGCCGTGATCGGAGGGATCATTGGCAGCGGTTGCGGATGGTCGGTGTGTCTCACCATAAGAAGGGAGATCGGGTGATGGGGACAGGCAAAATACGTGTTGCCCTTATTTTTGGTGGTGCTTCAGATGAGCATGATGTTTCGGTCAGTTCGGCACGTTCGGTTTATGAAGCGATCGATACGTCACGTTATACGGTTTTACCGATTGCTATTGATCGAAAAGGTCATTGGCTGGATGCGTCGGCGTCTTTAGCCCTGCTGGAAGGTAAACTGGAAGGTAAAAAAGAAATTCAACAGCACGATCATAAACGCCCGAACGTCGGCTCACCGCTTTTGAATGAGGCCGATGTTGCCTTCCCCCTGCTGCATGGACCGCATGGGGAAGACGGTACGATTCAGGGGTATTTTGAACTTTTGGGCATTCCGTATGTCGGATCAGGTGTATTGGCATCGTCTGTCTCTATGGATAAATCGATGATGCGGGAAGTTTTTCGCTGTGGTGGTTTACCGCTCGTCCCATACCGTGTATTTACTGAAAACGATGTTCAAAAAAGCATGGATGATGTCGTCAAAGCAATAGAATCGACCTTGTCTTACCCCGTGTTTGTAAAACCGGCTGGGCTTGGTTCGAGTATTGGTATTAGCAAAGCCAAAACGCCCGAAGATCTTCGAATAAGTTTGCGTACGGCGCTGCAGTTTGATCGACGTATTGTCGTCGAACAAGGGATTGAAGCACGTGAGATCGAAATTGGTATTCTAGGGAACGACGAGCCGCTATATTCGGTGATTGGTGAGATTATCCCTGCCAATGAGTTTTATGATTATGAAGCGAAATATACTTCAAACGCCTCGAAGTTGATCATACCAGCGGAACTTAATGATGAACAACGAAAGCATATAGCTACGCTGGCCATCCAAGCTTATCGCTTGGTGAGAGCGCAGGGTCTTGCTCGCGTCGATTTTTTCCTTGATAAAAGAACCGGCGAGATTTATGTCAATGAGATTAACACGATTCCAGGTTTTACGCCCAAAAGTATGTATCCATTACTTTGGCAAGCAAGCGGTATACGGTATTCCGAATTGATCGATCGTTTGATCACACTTGCGCTTTCTAGGTAAAAAAGTCCATCAAAGAAGGCGTCCTTCTGTGAGATCGATTCGAGGGACGCCTTCTTAAAGCGGTGTTATGAATTTTCTTCAGCTGGAATCAAGCGTCTTTCAACTCGGTGATCACTTTCCCAGCCTAGATAGTCAGCGGTCACCTGACCTTGAGCGTTAAAGCGTACGGTCACCATCAAAGGATAACGGGGCCGACCAAAATAGCGGACGTCCACCCATCGCACTTCACATCCACCTTGTACAGGTCGTGTCATAACATAAGCATGGCGTGTAAATGCTAAAAAGGCTTGAACAGACGGAAGCATTTTACTTTTTTCTACCAATTCTAAGTCTGCTTCCCGCTTTTTAATGCTAAATTGCCATGTCAGTTCCCCCAGTTCATAACGCCCTACTTGGAAAGATTGCGGTGTTTCCACGATGATTTGCCATGCCAGTGGGTTTAAAACGGGGAGGATATGAAGCCGACTATCTGGAAAAAGCTTTTGCAAACGGATGGTTGTACGTACGTGATAGATGCTTTTGCCTAAGACATATACGGCCAAAAAAAGGTAGATGATAAGGAATGTTTTGCCCGGTGGTGCACCGAAAAACCAAGCCATCAATCCTAAAGCGTGTGTGATTAAAATGATCGGATCGATGATGTTGATGATGTCTAAAGCAATCCAGCGTCGTCTCCAAGGACGGATAAGCTGTGTTCCGTAACTGTTTAAAATATCGGTACCAGCATGGATGAAGACGGCAAGGGCAGTCCAAAATAGTAGGTGCCAAAATGGTGGTGCGAAGTGTAAAAGGGAAAGTGTGGTTGATATCATCACGACATAGAGGATGAGCATCGGTAGACTGTGTGACAGACCTCGATGCTGACGAATATACGTTGTGTTACCCCGTAGACGACTTAAAGTATCGATGTCTGGAATTTGAGATCCTATGACCGTAGCGAGCAAAAGTCCACTCGTTGCTTCCGGTGTTGCAACGGCTTGCGGATCGATATGGGCCAGTGCGAAGAGGCCTACGCCCATGATAAAATGCGTTCCGGTGTCCATGATGATGCCTCCTTTAAACCGACCCGATGCTATTTTTAATCGATATGCATCCAAATCTTATTGTACGCCTATTTTTCTATTTTGTCATGGGAAATTTTTGAGTGAGCTATGGAATGGATGTAGAGTATAGACTGCATAAGGGAGAAGAAGCGCACACATGAAGGATGTTAAACAGAGGAATGATCATTTAGCAGACACTGCTCACCATCAAAACCACTTAACATTTAACAAAGATGACGTTGATGATGCAATGACAGACAGCAAAGATTGGGTGCAGGCGCTTCTCGATTGGTACGATCGAATGAAACGCGATTTACCTTGGCGTAAGACGCGTGATCCATACGCTATTTTTGTCTCTGAACTTATGTTACAACAAACGCAAGTATCGACCGTCATTCCCTATTACAAGCGATGGTTAAAACGCTTTCCAACATTTACGGATCTTGCTCGGGCCTCTTTAGAAGAAGTTCTTAAAGCATGGGAAGGGCTTGGTTATTATCGTCGTGCGCGTTATTTGTATGAAACAGCAAACATCGTCAGCGAGCGTTATGAGGGGCAGTTGCCTGCCGATCCCAATGTTTTAAAACATCTTCCAGGTATCGGTGATTATACCTTGGGAGCTATTTTGAGTATTGCGTTTGGTCAAAGGGAACCGGCCATTGATGGCAATGTCAGGCGCGTTGCTGCAAGGTTATGGGCGCTTGCGGAGGATTTAAGCAAGGGCCCTGCCTTAAAACGTCTGAAAGAAACGATTCGTGACGCCATGCCTGAAGAACGTGCAGGTGATTTTACACAGGCATTCATGGAGCTTGGAGCGACAGTATGTTTGCCGTCGGCCCCGCTTTGTGATCAATGTCCACTTCAAGTCTTTTGTCGCGCTTATAAGTTGGGACGTGTCGCAGATTTTCCAGTTGTCAAAAAGGCACCACCAAAAAAAAGTGAGCATCGCCGTATGTGGATCATTGAATGGGGAGGAAGCGTCTATTTACGCAAGCGAACAGAAAAGCTTTTAGAAGGCATGTGGGAGTTTCCGCATAGCCGGAAAGACGATGCATACGGTTCAAAAAAGACCATTGCGCTTACGGATGATGCGTCTGAGAAGACTTTACAGTGGGAGAAACATGTTTTACCACTCGTGATGTCGTCAAGGGATGTAGAGGTCGATGTGAAAGAAGTGCGTTATCTTGGTTCTGTCAAGCATGTTTTTACCCATTTGATTTGGGAGATTGATGTGTATGCCGTATCGCTTATAGGGCAAGGGATGCCAGAGGATGATGGCAAAGAAAACTGGTTTACACCTCAAGCATTATCCCAACTCCCGCTTCCCATTCCTATCCAGAAGGCTTGGCAGTTATGGCAACAAAAGATAACTTAACAACACAAAAAAGGATGGCGCGTATCGTGCCATCCTTTTTGCACATCATGCTGAGTGGGCGCATATCGTTATTTTGTTGCTTGTTCGTATCTTTTTCCAACGACATCCCAGTCGATGACGTTCCAGAAAGCATTGATGTATTCAGGGCGACGATTTTGGTATTTTAAGTAGTAAGCATGTTCCCAAACGTCCAGACCCATAATCGGTGTTTTACCTTCCATCACTGGGTTATCTTGGTTCGGTGTAGAAGTAATGACAAGTTTTCCGTTCGGTTCAACGATGAGCCAGGCCCAGCCACTTCCGAAGCGCGTCGCTGCAGCTTGGGTAAAAGCGTCTTTGAAGGCATCAAAGCTGCCAAAGTCGCGATCAATGGCTTGAGCCAGAGCACCACTTGGTTTTCCGCCTTCATTTTTCTTAAGCATAGGCCACCAGAAAGCATGATTATAGTGACCGCCGCCATTATTTCGTACGGCAGCACGAATATCTTCCGGAATCTGATCGAGGGACTGTAGCAATTCTTCGATCGTTTTACCTTTCCATTCGGGGTGTTTATCGAGCGCGGCATTCAAATTTTTTACATATGTTCCGTGATGGCCATTGTAGTGAACTTCCATCGTTTTGGCATCGATGTACGGTTCAAGAGCGTCATACGAGTATGGAAGCGGTGGCAACTCGAACATGAGAACCCCTCCTTTAAATTTAGATCGGTCTTACTTAATGTACAACATCATTATATAATTATTCATAAGGTAAATCAAGGAAAACACTATAGGGATAGTGCAATATCATTTAGTAGTCTAATGAACGGAAAAAATTTTTATATAACGAAAAACTATTGCATTAATTCAATACATTCGTTTTACCATTGTTTCCCCTCCTTACATAACTTGTTGTCTCCGGGGTATGCTAGACGTGAGGAGGTGATCTACCGATGAATAAAAGCAAAGCGGGCACCAACGTCGATCACGTCAAAAAACGCAACCAGGCTTCTCAGCAAAACATGGCCGGCGGATACGGTTCTGAATTTGCTGCAGAGACCAATGTGGAGGATGTAAAACAAGAAAATCAAAAATCAATGCAAAACAAAAAGAAGTAACCGCATGGAACAGTCATGCGTCAAAAATTAATGTCGTAAAAGTTATATTATGTCGATAACGATGTAACAGTTAAGTGGGCTATCTTCTAGGTCGTGCCTATAAGCATGCGCCTAAAGATAGCCCATTTATGATGGATAAAACATGATGATGGATCTGTGAGGATGGATTGGAGAGGCATTCCTATTGTATTGTGTAGGCTAAGTTGAGTAAAATAATGGAAAAGGTTAAAAGGAGCTAAAAGGTTGTCGTATATTCGGACGGGTGATGCATTTGATATTGTCAGTTATAAATACAATGGCCACATGCATCGCATGTGGCAAGGAAATATTCTTATCGATCATGATGACAGCCGTATTGTGTGTGGCAATGCTTATGTGGTTGTAACAGAAAGCGACGGATCGACTTGGCGAACAAAAGAAGGGGCGGTTTGTTTTTTTGATCGTCACGAGTGGTTTAACGTGATCGCCATGTTTCGAGATGATGGCATCCATTATTATACCAATATTAGCACCCCTGCGCGTTGGGAACAGGGGCGACTGACATATATCGATTTGGAGCTGGATGTGCGCTTGCTGCCAGATGGTAAGTTGGAAGTACTGGATGAAGATGAGTTTCGCGAGATGCGGGAAGTTTTCGGATATCCTTTAAAAGTGGTGACCCGCGCCCGTGAATCACTCAGTCGCGTCATCCAACTCATTCAAAACAGGCGTTATCCTTATGATGTGAAGACGGCGCAGGCATATTATCAACAATTCCAACTGCTTACCGGCCAAAACCTTACTTAGTGCGCATCGTTTTCAAAACATCTTCAGCAGCGTTTAAAGTGTAAGCCAAATCTTCTGCGCTGTGAGGCAGCATGGTAAACCATGCCTCATATTTGGAAGGGGCGAGCAAGATGCCGCGCTCTAGCATGCCGTGGAAAAAGCGGGCATATAGCTCAGAGCTCGCTTCGTCTGCGTCTTGATAGGTGCGCACAGATTTGTCCGTAAAATGTGTTGAAAACGCCCCTTTATATTGATTGACGGTCAGGGGAATGCCATACGTTTGGGCAAGCATTTTAAGACCGCTTGTGAGTGTGTCTGCTTTTTTTGTTAAATCTTCATAGATACCGGGCGTTTTAAGCACATTGAGCACAGCGATACCGGCACGTACAGAAGCGGGGTTACCAGCCATCGTCCCCGCCTGATAAGCTGGACCGAGGGGAGCGACCCATTCCATAATCTCTTGTCTTCCACCATATGCGCCGATCGGCAGGCCACCACCAATAATTTTACCAAGGGCGGTAAGATCGGCTTTTGTATGGAACAAACTTTGTGCTGATCCGTAATGAAAACGAAAAGCGGTGATGACCTCGTCATAAATCACGAGCGCACCAATTTCTTTTGCCCCTTGATGGACAGTTTTTATAAAATCTGAATCGGGTGGGACGATGCCAAAGTTGCCGATAATAGGTTCGATCAGTACCGCAGCGAGGTCTTGACCATAGGTTTTTAGGGCCTTTTGAAAAGCAGGGATGTCATTATAAGGTGTGGTGATGACTTCTGCTGCGACGCTCGGCAGTACGCCAGCGCTGTCAGGCGTACCAAGCGTGGCCGGACCACTGCCTGCAGCCACGAGAACATCGTCAAAATGTCCATGATAACTGCCTTGAAATTTTAAAATCTTACGGCGCCCGGTATAGGCCCGAGCGACGCGTACCGTTGTCATGACTGCTTCTGTACCTGAATTGGTGAGTCGGATACGTTCCATAGTCGGTATGGCTTCACGCAGCATTTCGGCGAAAAGGACTTCATAAGGGGTCGATGTACCAAAAAGTGTGCCATCTTCACTGACGGCCAGAAGCGCTTCTTTAATTTTAGGATGGGCATGTCCAAGAATCAGTGGACCATAGGCGGCGAGGTAGTCGATATAGCGGTTATCATCTACATCGTATAAGTAGGCGCCTTCCCCACGTACAAAAAAGCGGGGTGTACCCCCGCCAACAGCTTTGTAACTACGAGACGGACTGTTGACGCCACCGATGATGACGTCTTTAGCACGCGTATACCAGCTTTCAGATAGTCTTGTCATCATGTGATGTTGCATGTCGTTTAAATCCTTTCATACTATCAAGTCAGCGCAATGGATCAATACCGAATCATTTTTATTTTATATACGCCTTATTCGTCACGCGTTTGGCCGATAAAAATCCAAACATACTCTAAGAGTTGAAGAACGCTGATGAGTGCGGCAGCGACGTAGGTAAGGGCAGCGGCTCCAAGTACTTTGTTTGCACCACGTTGTTCACTTCGACCAATGATGCCGAGCTTTTCCATTTGAGCTTTGGCTCGACGTGACGCATCAAATTCCACTGGTAGGGTTACAACATGGAATAAAACGGCAAAGCTAAAAGCGATGATCCCCAAAAGGAGTAAGCCGCTTGCTTTAAAGAAAAATCCTGCTAGAAGAAGAAAAGGCGCAATGCCAGAGGCGATGTTGGTGACAGGGAACATCGCATGACGGAAAACAAGCATCGGATCGTGCACTTTGTGTTGGATGGCGTGACCGACTTCATGGCATGCGACAGAGACGGCAGCGATCGATGTGCTGTTATAGACACCTTCAGAAAGGCGGATCGTTTTGTGTACTGGGTCGTAATGATCGGAAAGCATCCCAGAGATGGGCTCAATGGTGACATCATAGATGCCGTTTGCTTCAAGCATACGTTTGGCAGCTTGCGCCCCGGTCAGCCCAGAGGAGGCGCGAACACGGCTCATAGCTTGAAAATTACTTTGAACTTTAAATTGTGCCCATAGGCTCAAACCAAAAGCGATCATAATAACGATTGTCCATGGTGTCCAGATGATTGGCATGGCTTATCTCTCCTTTTTGTCTTTGATGATATCATTTTAAGACCAATCATTCATCTTCATGCATCCACTCACTTATGAACCGAGGATCTAAATGTATTTTCTCTAAAAGGTCAAAGTTTGTCAAGACCCCGCAATTACACCTTGAGCAAATAACAGAGTTCATCTCTGATCATAGCGGATGAAGCGGCATTTAAAACAATGCACCGGAAAAAGTAAAACATATTGACATATCTGAAAAAACTATATATAATGATAAGTGTGTAGAATTGAATATAGAAGAAACGACACAAGGATGGTGATTGAATGAAAAGTCCATGATTTTCCTAAAAAAATAGTCATGTTAAATGAGTGAACGCTCGTTATTTGCAGACTATTTAAATTATTAAATCTAAAACGCTAAAATCTTGTCATTTAATCAAGAATGCTACAACCAGGTTAAATTTCAATATGTTACCAAAGTGAGGGATGAACATGGCAAAACATCACTATGCAGACATTGAAACAAACAAAGAAACAAAACAAGAAACAAATCAACGCAGGCGAGCTGTAGCATCAAGTGTTTTAGGAACGACGATCGAGTGGTATGATTTCTTCATTTATGGAACGGTAGGTGCTTTGGTTTTTCCAAAATTATTTTTCCCTGGAAGTGATCCATATGTAGGTCTTATGCAAACATTTCTAACATTTGCTATTGGTTTTTTAGCACGTCCGCTTGGCGGTGCTTTCTTCGGTCATTTTGGTGATAAAATTGGAAGAAAAACAACACTGATCATAACGATCGTATTGATGGGGCTCGCAACTACATTAATGGGGGTTATGCCAACCTATGAAAAGATTGGTATTTGGGCAGCTGTATTGATTACATTCCTTCGATTTTTGCAAGGTTTCTCTGTTGGTGGAGAATGGGCAGGTGCTGTGATTCTTGCTTTAGAATGGTCGAGACGGCCGAAACGTGGACTTATGGCAGCATTACCGCAAATGGGTGTTCCATTTGGTCTGATTCTATCTTCAGGGGTTGTATCAATAACGCTTCTTCTAACCGGAGATGCCTTTGATACGTGGGGTTGGCGTATTCCTTTTCTTGCCAGTTTCATCTTATTTGTAATTGGTGTGTATATGCGAATTTCTGTTATGGAAACACCTGTTTTTCAGGAAGTACTATCTGCAAAGCGAACGGCTCGAACACCTCTTATAGAAACCTTTAAATCATATCCGTTGTCTTTGTTGTTTGGACTCTTGGCGAACTTACAAG
>Ga0265295_1007358_pt1 | contig 12735 bp, 13 predicted proteins | sample Munlansysbiofilm_FD_192503 | JGI IMG/M metagenome (GOLD analysis project Ga0265295, IMG submission 192503) | Leachate microbial communities from a municipal landfill in Southern Ontario, Canada - Methane capture system biofilm | ecosystem: Engineered > Solid waste > Landfill > Unclassified ... | reverse complement strand
TCGGACCCACGCGGCCAGCTTGGAAGGCTGGAACTCTACCATTGAGCTACACCCGCACAACATAATACACAATTGTGCTCATGGGAATGCTTTTAAATAGTAACATACGAACCTAAAAAAGTCAACATAAAAGTTTAAAATTTTTCTATTTTTTGCGTAATTTTTTGGTCGTTAATTTCTAAAATTCCATATGTGTTTTCTTCACTTCTGATAGAACCAATGGTACCTGGGTTAAAAAACAAAATATCGTTAATATATTCACAAAAAGCACGATGAGTATGCCCAAAGCAAACAACATTAACATTTTCTTCTCTTGCTAGTTCGTATAATTCTACCAAACTTCTTTTTACATTGTATTTATGCCCGTGGGTAAGAAAAAACTTTGTATTTTCTAATACAATTTGTTTTGTAAGCGGTATTTTAACTAAAATATCAGAGTTTCCTTTAACTGTAAATAACTTTTCCTCATAAGTAGAGCCCAGTTCATCTAAAACAACATCCACCCCATCTCCTAAAAAGAAAATATAATCGGGGTTTATTTTATTTACAAGTTTTACTAAAATACCTGTTTTATTGTGTATATCACTAAATACTAAAATTTTCATACTTTCGTATTCTACCACATTATAAATTAAAATTCAATTTATTTTTTGTTTTTTTAAAAAACAGTTAAATCGTTTTATGAAAAAACTATAAAATAAGTGAAAATAATAAAAAAAATAAGAGTTGTCTCTTATTTTTCTGTAGATAGTTCAAAATTAAAAAATGCTGATTTTTGATTATTTAAAACTTCATTTATTGTTGCTACTTCTTTTTTAATAAAATATAGTTTATTAAAAATATTTTCTCTTTGGTAAAAATCTTTTTGATATTTTGCTTTTAATGAAGTTGCTTTTGGGTTTTTATTTTCTGAATTATTTAATGCCTCACCCACTTCTTTTTCATATGCACTTTCAGTTTTCTCTAGTTCTTTTGTTAACCTGTCGTATTGATTTTGTTTATTATTTAAAGTAACTGTAAGCCCTTCTTTATATTCTTCTAAAAATGCTTTATTTAGTTTTTCATAATCATACTTCTCTATAAAAACAGTTTGTTCTGCCATTGCGTAACTATTAAAAAACTCTATGCTAACCTTAAACATTGGATAAGAAAATTCTTCGTTATTATCTATAAAATATTCTTTTAACCTGCTTACTGTTGCTAACACTTTTACTTTTAGTTTATTAAATTCTTCTTTTAAATATAAACTTTCTTGTGTTTCATCTACTTGACCTAAATATTGTTGCATATTTACAATTTTTATATCGTTTGCCATTTCCTGAATTTTAAAATGGTCTTGTTGCATTTGTGTAAATGCTTTTACATATTCTGTATAATTCATTGGTTACTCCTAAAATAAAAGTTTATTAAATTATACTGCATTTTTTATTTTTTGTCAATATTCAAAAAAACAAGGAAGTTCCTTGTTTTTTTTATTTTTTTGTTTTTTAAAGTAAAATGCAAATTACGCCACCTTTTCCTTCGTTTACAATGCGCGAAAGTGTTTTTCGCATTTTATTTTGTGCATCTTGTGGCATTGCATAAATTTTATGATTTAAGCCCTCTTGAACTAAAGTATAAAGTGTTTTTCCAAATATTTTTGTTTCCCATAAACTTTGTGGATTTTGTTTATATTCGTCTAATAGTGAGGTTACAAGTTCATTGGATTGTTCTTCAGAGCCTATCATTGGGCTAACTTCTGTTTCTATATCTACTCTCATCATATGTAAACTAGGTGCAGTGGCTTTTAATTTTACGCCATAGCGACCATTTTGTTTTATCATTTCTGGCTCTGCTAATATCATATCATCTACATTAGGAATTACAACTCCGTAGCCCGTTTCGTTAACATTATTTAGCGCTATTTTAATTTTATCATATTGTTGTTTTGCATGTGTTAATTGTTTTAAGTTAGATACAAGTTGAAAATCATTTTCAATAGTAATACCTGTTTGCTCGCTTAAAACTTTATAAAATAAACCTTGCTTTGGTATAATTGTAAAATAAATTCTTCCTTCTGAAAGTTCAATATCAGCATGCTCTATTGACTCAAAATACTCGCTGTTTTCAAATAATTTTACTGCCTTATAGTCCGACATTTTAAAACTATTACTTATTAAATCTTTTACCGCTGTAACAATTTTTTGAATAAACACACTATCAAAAGGTAAAGCCTCTAACCATTTTGGCATTTTAAAATCAAAACTAACAATAGGAAATTGCATTATTAAATTTTCTAGCATATTGTTTATATCACTCATACTCATTTTTTGTATATCAAGTGCTAAAACTGGAACTTGATACTTTATTTCTAGCGAATTTCTTAAAATTTGTGTGCTTTCGTCTTTTGGATGAGTGCTATTTAATAAAATAATGAATGGCTTATTACTTTGTTTTAATTTTTCTACTACTTTTTCTTCTGCATAAACATAATTTGGTCTATCAATTTCAGCAATACTTCCATCGGTAGTAACTAAAATACCAACCGTAGAATGTTCTTCAATAACTTTTGTTGTTCCAAGTTCGGCTGCCTCTTTAAACGATAACTCTTCTTCACTCCATGGCGTTTTAACTAATCTTGGTTTATTGCCTTCAATATGCCCTATAGCCCCCTCTACCAAATAGCCAACACAGTCAATTAAACGCACTTTCATTTGCACATTTTCAATGTTAACCTTTACTGCTTTACTAGGTACAAATTTAGGTTCCGTTGTCATAATAGTTTTTCCGTCCGAACTTTGTGGTAGTTCATCTAGTGTTCGCTCTCTTTCATAAGGCTCTTCCATATTAGGCAAAACAAATTTTTCTATAAATTTTGAAATAAAAGTAGATTTTCCTGTTCTAACAGGTCCCACTACTCCAAAATAAATATCACCCCCTGAACGAGTTGCGATAGTTTGATATATATCGTAATTTTTCATATACTCCTCCAACATAATAGTATGGTATAGAAAATTGTATGATTAAAAACGCTTATTTATGAGTTATTTACAAAAAAACCATTTAACAAAATGGTTTTTAAAAATGTTTTATTAACTGTTTTTTACTTTTTAAAAATATTTTTTAAACTAACTTTATTTTCTTTTCCATTAAATAGGCGAATAATGTTTTTACGATGTGAAAAAAATGTAAAAAATAAAATAAAAAATAAACAAATAAAAATCCCTATATTATTATAACTATATAAACGAAGCACTTCCACAATAGTTAAAGCAGTTATCATAATAAAACTACTAATACTACCATACTCAAAAAGCCATAAATATATAACCGCTACAATAAATACAATTAAAGTAACTATTGGGTTAGCAACTAAAAAAACACCTAAACTGCTCGCAACACCTTTACCACCTTTAAACTTATAAAAAACAGGGTAAATATGACCTATAATAACAGAAATTCCTGCTAAATATAATCCAAAATATGCTAATGCTAGGTTAGAGTAGCCGCCAAATATAAAAAAGCCTAATATAGAAGGAACTGCACCTTTTAATAAATCAAGTAGTAAAGTAAGCCCACCTAATTTAGCCCCATAACTGCGAAGCATATTCATAGTGCCGGGGTTACCACTACCTTGTTTTGTAATATCGGAATTAACTTTTTTTGAAAGTATTCTTGCAAAATTTATATTACCAATCAAATAAGCACCAAAAACTAATAAAATGGCTTTTAAATAAATCATTTTACTCTCCTATTCGTTCATTATTGCGATTTCTAAATATTAAACGAATTGGTGTTCCTTCAAGCGTTAGCGCTCTTCTTAAAGAATTTTCTAAATATCTTTCATAAGAAAAATGCACTAATTTTTCGTCGTTTACAAAAATAACAAAAGTAGGTGGATTAGTAGATACTTGAGTTGCAAACATAATTTTAAGTGGTTTACCCGCTTTACTTGGTGGCGGAGTTGTTTGTACTGCATCGCCAATAATTTCATTTAATATGCTTGTTTTTACGCGCTTATTCGCATTTTCATAAACTTCTAAAACAAGTGGCATAATTTGAGAAAAGCGTTGACCTGTTTTTGCCGAAATGAATAGTGGTTTAAAATAACTCATAAATGAAAGATCTGTTTTTAACTTTTCTAAATATTCATTCATTGTGTTATTTTCTTTTTCAATTAAATCCCACTTGTTTACAATAACTACACTAGGCTTTCCTTGTTCGTGCACATAGCCCATTATTCTCACATCTTGCTCGTTTATTCCAACGCCTGCATCAACTACGCATAAAACAACATCGGCACGCCTTACTGCTTCTAGCGCTCTAATAACGCTATATTGTTCTATACTATCTTGGTCTATTTTTGCTTTTCTTCGCATACCTGCGGTATCAATTACTGTATATTTTTTTCCGTAATATTGAAAATCGGTATCAATAGCATCACGCGTTGTTCCTGCAACATCACTTACAACTACTCTTTCCTCACCTAATAACTTATTAGTAATACTACTTTTACCCGCGTTAGGTCTTCCCACAATAGCAATTTTTAATGTATTTTCTATTTCATCTTGTGGCACTTTATTATTAAAAGTAGCAATTAGTTCATCTAAAAGTTCGGTTAAGCCTTTTCCTAGTTCTGCACTAATTGGCATAGGCTCGCCTAGCCCTAATTCATAAAAATCGTATGTTTTTGCTACATCAAAACCATCTAATTTATTAACTACTAAAATAATTGGCTTTTTGCTTTTTCTTAAAAAAACAGCCACATCTCTATCATATGCTGTTAAACCTTCTTTTCCATCTACAAAAAACAAAATAGTATCGGCAAGGTCAATCGCTATTTGCGCTTGATTTAAAATATTTTTTGCTGTTTGTTCAGTATTTTGAAAGTCTAGCCCACCTGTATCAACGATAGAAAAAGCATAACCGCTCCATTCAGCATCGGCATAAATACGGTCTCTTGTTACACCGGGCTCATTTTTAACAATACTAATTTTTTTACCTGCTACTTTATTAAAAAAAGTGCTTTTTCCTACATTTGGTCTTCCTACAATGGCTACAAGTGGTTTTTTCATTTTTATTTTCTTCCTTTACGCACAATTGTACCATACCGCTTATTTTTTGACAACCCGAACACTAATAAAACTTACATGTAAAATAAAAAACTTTTTAATTTTTGCGATAAAGTACACCTTTTTTTATCTCATAAAAATTTTGCTTTATTTTTTTTCTTAACTTTTTGTTAATTAGCGAAATTATAAGTAAAATAAAAATAACACTACCAAAAACAAGTTGAGTTAAAAAAATGGTGTTTATTTCTGTTACACCATTTTCTGTATTTACCATAATTGTAGCAGGTGGTTTTTCAAAAAACGCTCCCGATACACCTCGGCGCTGTAATACACCATTTATTACATTAGCAAAAGGAACTGTACTTTTTATTGCATCTTCTTTACTTGTTGCTTGTGAACCAAATTCAATTAACAATGCTTGTGGGGAAAGGTCTTGATTATAATCTCTTGCACCAATATAAATATCGTTAATTAAACCAGGATACCACTCATCTGCTAACGCTTTTATTTCTAGTGCAAACTGATAATTTTCTTCAAAATTAGAGTTACCTTGTCCTACAACCATACGCACTTTACTCATAGGCACTCCGCCAACTGTTGTTTCATATAAACTTGCAGGTGCACCATTGCGATGAATATCAAATAACACATCAGGATTAAATTCTTTCATAATTCTATCGGCAGTGGTTCTAGAACGACGATACGCCAAGTTATCGTGTGGTAAATGTAGCGTTTCATCCAACTCTACAATAAACCCTTCATTTTGAAGTGCTATTTTAAAAGCGCGTGCCACATCATGTATTCCACCTGCGCCGTATATACTTTCTACACCATCACTAGGAATATAACTTTCATCATTATGAGTAATATAAAGCCCTGCGCGTTTTTCGTTTATTTGAACTTCTAATAAACCTGTTTCCATAGTTATGTTAGGCAGTTTTACATCCTCAACATATTGTGCTTTACAGTTTTTGTTTTCGTCAATCTCTACAATTTTATATTTTTTGTTGTCGTAAGAAATATAACTATCTCCAACCTCTATCTCTTCACCTCTTTTACAAATTTCTTCATTATTTTCGTTATAAATTGTGTAGTAGTCGGGGCTTTCTGCTAATGCTGAAATTGTAGCATTTAATGTAGTTAATAATAGTGTTAATACTAAACTAATTATAATAACTAGCACCAAAATCCTTAAAAACGATTTATTTTTTATATTCATACTATATCTCCTTTTTGTTTTTTAAAACTAATATTTTTAAATTTAAAAAATGTACTAACACTTTTAAACATAATAGAAAAAACAAATGCAGTTATAAAGGAAATCATACTAATTTCAAATATGTTCCCCGTTCCTAATAATAAAACCTCATAAGGTAAGTGCGCTTCTTTTAATATAAACCAAAGAATATTTGTAACAGGAAGTGTAGTAAAGATAATATTATAAACATTAGTTAACTCCTTTGATATAATGTACCCAAAAATACCTAAAATAACTCCAATAAATAAAATACTAAAGTCAAATAAATCTTTTTCTAAATAGGGCATTAAAATTTGCAAAACAAAAATACCAATAAAAAATAAAATAAATTGTGAGGTTATTTTTTTTACTTCTTCTTTTTTTTGTTTAAATATTAAAAAGTAAATTGCAAGTAATGTAAAACCTAGTCCACCTATACTAATGTATATAGTATTTGATAAATTTATTGGCTTAATAAATAGCAGTAAAAAAAATAAAGTAAAAAGTAAATTAACTGTAAATATTGAAATAGGAAACTGTTTTAAAAATTTTGTTCCTATATTAAAGTTAAAACAAATTATACTAACTCCAAGTAAAATTATACTAATTGGCATAATAACATTCCTTTTAGTTAATTTAAGTAAATTTAATATAATTTATGTAAATAAAAAAAGAAAATTTTTTATTTTCTTTTTAAAATTTCTAATTCAATTAAATTTAGTGCCGACTTTTTATAACTTTTTATTTGCCCGCCAACATCTAATAAAAGCGTGTTTTTATAAGGAGAAATACGCAAAACTACAATTTTTGTACCAAGTAAAAAACCTGCTGTTTGTAAAGCATTTTTAACTGCAAAATTGCCCTGAATTCTTACAACATAACCACACTCGCCCTCGTTTAATTCGCTTAAAATTTGTAACACTCACACTTTCTCCCCACAAAATATTGTATGAGAAAATATGTAAGAAAATGAGTTTTACTTGTTGTTTTAGTTTTCATAAACTTGAAAGTAATTAGATTTATTTTTTGGATTTTGATTTATATTTTCTTTTTGATACACTCCTTTATAATACTCGCCTGACGCTTTTTCTTTTTTACTTGCATCTAAAGTTTGAACTCCGCAGTAACTAGAAGAGCAAGAATCACATAGTTCAACTAAAATAACATCTTCACCAATTTTGCATATATTTTGCCAAGGAATAAAAGTTTGACTAGAATGGAATAAATTAAAAAATCGGTTTGTAATGCTTGGCACCAATAAACCAAGAATAACACCACTACAATCCTCCATAACTAAATCGGTAATAAAGCCTAGGCTCCTGCCGTCTACCATATTGATTACATTTTTTCGCCTTAACTCACAAAATGTAGTTTGCATATGTAATCTCCTAAAAAAACTTAAATTATTCCAAAATAATATATGTATCGTCAATTTTACTTATTCAAAAAACAGTTTTTTTGTTAAAACTAAATAGTTTTTTATTTATTACTAATAAGTAAATTTTTTAAAAAACAACCTTATCGGTTGCTTTTTTTATAATTGTTTTTTTAAATTTGATAATGCATTTTTTTCTAGCCTACTTACCTGTGCTTGACTAATACCCACCTCTTCACTAACTTCCATTTGAGTTTTTCCCATATAATAGCGAAGCATAACAATTTCTTTTTCGCGTTCAGAAAGTTTTTGTAAGGCATCTTTTAATGCTAAATTTTCCAAATATTCCTCTTGGTCGCTTTTTTTATCGGGTATTTGGTCCATAACTAAAACAGATTCAGTTCCATCATGATAAACTGGGTCAAACAAACTAACCGGCGAAAGTGTGGCATCCATTGCAAAACTTACCTCTTTTATCGGAACATCTATTTCTTCGGCTATTTTTTCTATACTGGGCTCTTCATAGTCTAGTTTACTTAATTTTTCACGGGCTTGAAGTGCTTTATAAGCAATATCTCTTAAACTTCTACTAACTCTTACACTATTATTATCTCTTAAAAATCTTCTTATTTCTCCAATAATCATAGGCACAGCATAAGTAGAAAATTTTACATTTAAAGTAGTATCAAAGTTATTTATTGCCTTAATAAGCCCCACACAACCCACCTGAAAAATATCGTCAGGATTTTCTTTTCTTCTCATAAATCTTTGAACTACACTTAATACTAATCTCATATTGCCTATCATAAATTCTTGGCGCGCTTCTTCATCGCCACCTTTTAGTTTTAGCATTAGTTGTTCCATTTCTTTATTTGTTAATTTTGGTAAATTTGCTGTGTTAATGCCACAAATCTCTACTTTGTTTGCCATAAAACCCTTCCTTTTTATGTAAACATAGCATTACCACAACCCTATTTTTTTATTCCCAAGTTAAAAAACTTTATTCATTTCATGCTTTAATTTGGATAATATTTTTTTTTCAAGCCTACTAATATACGATTGACTAATGCCTAACATATCGGCCACTTCTTTTTGTGTTTTTTCAGGCATATTAAATAAACCAAACCGTAAAGAAATAATTTGTTGTTCGCGTTTATTTAAATGAGTTACAGCAGAACATAAAATTTGCTTTTCTACACTTAACTCTAGAGAAGTAGTAGGACAATCATCATCATTTCCTATAATATCCATTAAACTTATAGCATTGCCTTCCCAATCTACCTTTATTGGCTCACTAATAGAAACCTCGGTTTTTCGTTTACTTACTTTCCTTAAATGCATTAAAATTTCGTTTTCAATACAACGACTTGCATAGGTTGCAAGTTTTATTTGTTTATCGGGTTCGTATGAATTTACTGCTTTAATTAGTCCAATAGCACCCACTGAAATTAAATCTTCAATTTCAATTCCTGTGTTAGAAAATTTTTTAGAAATATAAACTACTAACCTTAAATTATGTTCTATTAACTTCGCTTTTGCTTGTTCGGAACCTGTTTTTAATTCATTTATTGTTAATAATTCTTCTTCTTCATCTAATGGAATAGGAAGCGCTTTAGCACCGCACACAAAAAAAATAAAATTCTCTTTTTCTAACAGTTCAAAATGTAAAAATTTATTCAATAGTTCTTTTAACTTTTTACTTATTTTCATATTTCACCTCTAAATATTTAATAACAATGGATTAAGTAGCATTGAATATTCTAAAGAATCTTTAAATTTTGTTAAGGACAAGCCAAACATTACATTGGGTATTATATTCACACCATGCTCTAAAAATATCTTTAGTTCTTCACCCTCAAAAATTAAAAGTTTACTTTTCATACCGTTTGCACTAGTTACAGTTATGTATCTACTATTTTTTAAAGGTAAATTTTCTAATTTTCCAAGTAGTAAATCGGCTAAATTTACTTGTTCGTAAATATTAGAAAATGTATTAAAGTTCATAATAACAATAGGTTTACCTGAAATACTATCGGTTAATCTGTTGCCAGTATCTAAAAATGCTTTAGTGTTTAAAAACTTTTCGCCTAGTTTAACTGTAACTTCAAACAAATAATTGTTTACTAACTTGCGTTTATAAAAATTGCTAATAAGTTGAAACATAAAATAAGCATATAAATAAATAATTAAAATAATTAAGCCTACAGGAAGTTGATATTCGTAAATTAAAAGTCCCGAACTTGTGGTTTTTGCATTTATAATATCTAAAACAAAAAACACTAAACCACCAAATAAAAAAGTTGAAGTAATAAATGTTAAAGTAGTAACAAAAAACTCTTTAAAACCAGAATATTTTTTTAATAAACTAACTAATAAAACACCTATAAACAATTTAAATAAAAACAGTAACCCTTTAAAAAATGCTAAATATGGCATTAGGAAGGAAAACCCAGCACCTAAAATACTACATATTAAAATATTGCTAGTTTTTATGTTTAGTTTTAATAGTTTTTTAGTAAATAAAAATAGTAAAAAGTTAATTACAATATTATCAATTAACACATATTCTATATAAACTTCCATAAAAAAACCCTTTTATTAAAGTATAAAATAGTATGTTATAAACTGTATTTAAAAACAAAACCGAAAGAGTGTAAACTAACACTTATTTTGTAACTTTTTAAACATAAAAAAACCGCTAGGCACAAAGCCTAGCGGAATAAATTAAAGAATAGTATTTGAGGTAAGGTCAAGGCTCGCACTCTTTACCAAGACAGGAGTTTACTCTAATGTAAATGACTGGTTTGGTAAAAAGTGCAGAAACGATGAGATTACACAAATACTGTTCTTTAGCCCCGACGAATTCGTTTTAAGAAAGGAGGCACGCTATCATCATCATCTACATTAAACACAGCACTTTTTGGTTGCGCTTGTGGTTGAGTTGGTTGATTATATGTAGATTGTTCTTGCGGTTTTGGAGTGTGGAATAAGTCGGTATTTACACGAGATTCGTTTTGATACATATTCACATTTCCTACTTCTTTAAAACGATTGTTTAAAAACTTTTCATATTTATCTTTAACTGATTGTGATGGTTCTTCTATTTTATTTGCGTTAGAAAGTTCAAAGTTGCTACCTGCAAAACCTGTTGCAATAATTGTAATTTCAACTTCTTCTTCCATATTTTCATCAATACTTGCACCGAAAATAATGTTACAGTTAGGGTCAACTACTTCACGCACAAGTTCAGCCGCTTCATAAACTTCATCAAGTGGTAAATCAATACCACCTTTAATGTTAATAAGCACACCTGTTGCACCTTCAATTTTAGTTTCAAGAAGTGGGCTATAAACAGCAGCACGAACTGCCTCATGTGTTTTATTTTCGCCATGAGCACGACCAATTCCCATATGTGCATAGCCTTTATTTTTCATAATACTGCGAACATCAGCAAAGTCAAGATTTATTAGTGAAGGGCTAACAATTAAATCACTAATGCCTTGAATACCTTGACGAAGAACATCATCAGCATGACGGAACGCTTCCACCATTGAAGTACCCTTTGGAACTATTTTTAATAATTTATCGTTAGGAATAACTACTAAAGTATCAACATGCTTTTTAAGATTATCCATACCTTGTTCGGCATTTTGCATACGAACACGACCTTCAAAAGCAAATGGTTTTGTAACAACTGCAACAGTTAAAATACCCATTTCTTTTGCCATTTGTGCAACAACAGGCGCAGCACCTGTTCCTGTTCCACCGCCCATACCAGCAGTAATAAATACAAGGTCGGCACCTTTTAAAATTTCGGCAATTGCTGCTTTACTTTCTTCAGCGGCTTTTAAACCTACATTAGGGTCAGCACCTGCACCTAAACCTTTTGTCAATTTTTCGCCAATTTGCACTCTTTCTTCTGCATTAGACATTAAAAGTGCTTGTTTATCGGTGTTAATAGCAACAAAGTTTGCACTTGTAATATTTGCAGCAATCATACGATTAACTGCATTGTTACCGCCTCCACCAATACCAATTACCTTAATATTTGCTACTTGGTTTAATACTTGATCGTTAAACATAACGCTTCCTCCACTTTTTGTTTGTTTTTTTATTTTTTAGTTTTTTTTATTATTTAAAGTTAATTTTTGCCACACTGCTTGTACTACATTTGTTTTCATACTTTCTTCATTTTCTAATGCTAGGTCAAGTAATCCTAACAATGATGAATAGTGTGGACTATTTAATTCTGGCACAGGTGGAACTACAATTTCCACATTTTTACCAATTGACTTTGCTAAATAATCTTTAGCACCTTTTAAATAACTAATGCCACCGCCTGTTAAATAAATTGGTAAATAATCAGGATATGTAACTCTTACCGAGTGCAAAATTTTATTTATAGTGCCAGCAATAACGCTTAACCTATCTTCAACAATTTCGTTTACCATTTTTGCAGGAAATGGAGCCATTACACCATCTACTACTGTTTCATAAAAATCGTCATCACTTGCATCTAAACTTAATACTACTTTGCGTTTTAATTTTTCGGCTTCGGCAAACTTTAAACCTAATACTTGGCTTAAGTCGCCTGTAATGTGCCCACCACCAATAGAAAAGGCACTTAAACTTAATAATCCATCGCCACGAATAAGCGCAACGCTTGTTGTTATATAGCCCACATCAATTAAAATAGCGTAGCGATCTCTAACCTCTGGTTCTAATAAATATAAACTTTCGGCTAATATGCTAGAAGTATATTGCACATTTACAATGTTTAACTCTTCTAAAATACTATCTACAAGTTCAATAAAACTCTTTTTTGCTAAAATAAAACTAACTTGACTAGTTAACTTTGTAGTAACAATACCGTTAGGGTCAATTACTTTCCTGCCGTCATCTAAAATAAAATAAATTGGCGAACGGTTAATAACAGTATGTTCTAAATCGGTTTCTTCATAATTATCTACTGAATCAAACAAAGAGTAAATATCGTTATCGTTAACTCTTTTTTTATAAGAAAATGCTTGACTAGCCTCTTTAAGTTCAGAATAAGAAAATTCAGAAGGTAC
>Ga0265295_1007354_pt1 | contig 12742 bp, 12 predicted proteins | sample Munlansysbiofilm_FD_192503 | JGI IMG/M metagenome (GOLD analysis project Ga0265295, IMG submission 192503) | Leachate microbial communities from a municipal landfill in Southern Ontario, Canada - Methane capture system biofilm | ecosystem: Engineered > Solid waste > Landfill > Unclassified ... | reverse complement strand
CACATATTATCAAGTAAAATATGGTTAGCATAAGTGAGGTGCATGAAATGATACATTTAGCATGGTGGGGATTCGTTCTCATTTTAATCGGTGTTTTATTAGTTGGCGGTGTCGTAGGCTTTTTACTTTCACGCAGATGGTTTAAAAAGTATTTAGAAAAGAATCCACCAGTCAATGAAAAAATGATTCGCGAAATGATGCGTCAGATGGGTAGAACGCCATCCGAAAAGCAAGTTCGTCAAATCTTATCATCAATGAATCAATACAAGTAAACTTAAGACATAGTCATATGTCTTTTTTTCTCGGAGGAACTATGAAACAAACAGATATTGAACAGATTGTCCATGGCATGCTTCATGTGGCTCGTCCACTTGAGATTGCTCGTGTAAGACATTTGATTTCTGATGGCAATTTAGATGATGTCATCATGGCACTCAGTGCTTATCAAAATGAAGATGGTGGGTTTGGTCACGGTTTAGAACCAGATTTTATCAATCCATTTTCAAGTGCGACACAAACATGGGTTGCCATTAACATCATGAGAGATCACAACATGGATCCTTTTCATCCCATGGTTACTAAGACACTTTCTTATTTAAGTCAAACATTTGATGACAAGATCAACAGATGGCATGCGATTGACAGCAGAAATGACCAATATCCACACGCACCTTGGTGGGAACAAGAAGGTGATTTAACTTCAATGAATCCCTCGTCATCATTAGCAGGATTCATCATTAAATATGGCAATCCGATGGAGAGTATCTATAGAAAAGCCAAAAATGTTGTCGATGAAGCGTTAACGATGATTGCAGATTCAAATCAAGAGATAGAGCGTCATGAGCTGCGTTGTTTTATTGAAATGCTTGATGATATTCAAGAACTATATATTAAAGATAAAGCTTACATCAAAGCTAAAAATCAGATGATCCTTCGTATGGATGATGCGATTGAACAAGATGAAAGTCTTTGGTTTACATCTTATGTCACTAAACCTTCATCGCTCATTAAGGGGCATCCTTCATTTGGTTCAGAAGTTTTCTTTGATCTTTTATTAAAAGAGATTGATGAAGCTTTTCACCATCAAAATGATGAGCACTTGTGGGATATCACATGGCAATGGATGGACTATCCTGAAGACTTTGAAAAAGCTAGCAAAGCTTGGCAAGGTGTCATAGCTTTTGATTATATCAAACTCATTAAAGATTTAGGTATACCTTTCGAATAGTCATAAAAAAAACACCGCGAGGTGTTATTTTTTTGGAACAAACTTATATTCAGTTCCCATCTTTAATCGTTTATAATTTGCTTTATGCCTAATGAAGATTAAGGTTGCTAAAAAGCTGACAATGACTAAATCCATAATTCTCGTTGCCAAATTGAATAGTGGGTGTTCAAAGAAGACACGAATGATAAAGTAAACCAAAACTGAAGAAGCTGCAATGGTTGAAGAAAGTGACACATAACGTGTGATTAAAAACATGATTAAGAATAAGACGATAACACCAACAGCTACCCAGGGTTCAATCGCGAAAATCATACCAGCAGAGGTTGCGACTGCTTTACCACCTTTAAAATTGATATAGATGGGGAAAACATGACCCAAGACAGCTGCTGCACCATAGACGGATGCAATATTGATCTCGTATTGACTGACTAAATAAAGTGATGGATCATCAATTAAAAAGACAATAAAAATGACGAATGCACCTTTTAATAAATCAAAGATGAAAGCAAAAATACCATATCTAAAACCTAAAACACGTATGGCGTTCGTTGCACCTGTATTTTTCGATCCAAATTGTCTGATATCTACTTTCTTAAAAACTTTCCCAATAATTAAACCACTCGGAATCGAGCCTAGAAAATATGAAAGAACCATCAACAATAAAATATACACATATGTCATAAAATCACCTCGTTACTTAATCATTATATCATGATTAAACAGAGTGTCAATCAGAGTGTCAAAAGGAAAAAGAAAACATCATCAAACGTTGTAGTTGACTATATTTTTTGGTATAATAATGTCATACAAAAAAGTTGGTGATCATGTGAATAAACAAAACAAAATCTATGATGAAAAATCGATACAAATCCTTGAGGGTTTAGAAGCAGTTCGTAAACGCCCTGGGATGTACATCGGATCTACCGATGCAAGAGGACTTCATCATCTCGTTTGGGAAATTGTCGATAATGCTATTGACGAAGCCTTAACGGGATTTGGTAGTGAAATTTCAGTAACAATCAAATCAGATAATTCGATTGAGGTTTCTGATAATGGTCGTGGTATGCCCTACAAAACGCATGCTTCAGGCAGACCAACAACAGAAATCATTTTTACTGTTTTACACGCTGGTGGTAAGTTTTCTGACCAAAGCGGATACAAAGTATCCGGTGGTCTTCATGGTGTAGGTTCCTCTGTTGTTAACGCCCTATCTTCATTTCTTGAAGTGACCATCTATCGTGATGGTGGTATTTGGCGTCAACGTTTTATGGATGGCGGATCAAAGATCAGTCCCATCGAACGTATCGGTGATACGAAAAAAACAGGAACAACCGTCTGGTTTAAACCAGATCCAAAAATCTTTTCAACAACACTTTTCCAATATGATCTCATTAAAGAACGCATCAGAGAATCAGCCTTTTTAATCAAAGGCTTAAAGATGAATTTAATCGATCAACGAAAAGCACAAAAAGAGTCATTTAAGTACGATGAAGGTATTAAATCCTATATCGAACTTTTAAATATGGGAAAAAATGGCATTAATGATATTTTACTCATGGAAGCTCCCTATCAAGTTGGTGAACATAAGAAGAAAATCATTGAGATTGAAATTGCTCTTCAGTTCACTGACGGTTATCAGGAAAACATCTTATCATTCGTCAATAATGTACGCACCAGAGATGGTGGTACACATGAAATCGGATTTAAATCAGCATTAACGAGATCATTGAATGATTATGCAAGAAAATATAACATTTTAAAAGATCGCGATGCCAATCTTGATGGCTCTGATATCCGTGAAGGATTAACAGCCGTTCTTTCACTACGCATTCCCGAAGATGTCTTAGAATTCGAAGGTCAGACTAAAGGAAAACTTGGTACACCTGAAGCAAGAAATGCAACTGATTTTGTCATGTATGATAAGTTCACCACATTCCTAGAAGAAAACAAGGAAGTAGCTTCATCCATCATCACACGTGCCCTATCAGCACAGCGAGCTAGAGAAGCAGCCAGAAAAGCTAGAGAAGAGGCTAGAAACGGTAAATCTAAACAAAAGAAAGAAGTTCTCTTATCAGGTAAACTAACACCTGCTCAAGGAAAAGATAAGAATGTCAATGAACTTTTCTTAGTCGAAGGTGACTCTGCGGGTGGTTCTGCTAAACAAGGAAGAAACCGTCGTTTCCAAGCTATCCTACCACTTCGTGGTAAGGTGATCAATACAGAAAGAACATCTTTAGATACGATTTTAAAGAACGAAGAAATCTCAACCATCATCTACACGATTGGTGCTGATTTTGGACAAGATTTCGATTTGAAAAAATGTAATTATAAGAAAGTCATTATCATGACCGATGCTGATACCGATGGTGCGCACATTCAAGTTTTATTACTCACCTTCTTTTTCAGATACATGCGTCCACTCATCGAAGATGGAAGACTTTATTTAGCTCAACCTCCACTCTATAAAGTGGCTAAGAAAAAAGGTAAAAAAGAAGAAATCTTTTATGCATGGAGCGATGAAGAACTTAAAACATTAATTGATGATTCACCATACACCATTCAACGCTATAAAGGTTTAGGTGAAATGAATGCAAACCAGTTATGGGAAACAACCATGAATCCTGAATCCAGATCTTTAATTCAAGTCAAGATTGAAGATTTAGGTGCTTCTGATAAACGAATCTCCGTGTTAATGGGAGATGATGTTTCACCACGTCGTACTTGGATTGAAGACAACGTCGATTTTGAAATCAGCGATGATTTTGATCTCCAGAAGGGGGCGGAATAATGGCTAAAGATGTAATTAAACAAGTTAACGATTATATTGAGAAGATTATTGAGTCTTCCCTAGAGGATATCGTTTCAGAACGCTTTGCACGCTACTCTAAATACATTATTCAAGATCGTGCACTACCTGATGCAAGAGATGGACTAAAGCCTGTACAACGCCGTATTTTATATGCGATGCAACAATTAGGCATGCTCCATAACAAACCTTATAAAAAATCAGCAAGAATTGCTGGTGAAGTCATGGGTAAGTATCACCCACATGGTGATTCATCCATTTATGAAGCGATGGTTCGTCTATCACAAGATTTTAAAATGCGAGTTCCTTTAATCGACATGCACGGTAACAATGGTTCGATCGATGGTGACTCAGCTGCAGCAATGCGTTATACCGAAGCGCGATTATCTAAAGCTGCTGAAGCACTTTTAGGTGATATTGATAAACGTACTGTACCGTTTGTTCCTAACTTTGATGATGAAGAATTAGAACCTGTCGTTCTACCTGCTAAGTTCCCTAATTTATTAGTAAACGGTGCAAAAGGGATATCTGCAGGATATGCCACCAACATTCCACCACACAATTTGAAAGAAGTCGTTCAAGCGACCTTAGCGTTTATTGATAACGAACAATTAACCGTTAAAGAAGTATCTGAGATCATTAAAGGTCCCGATTTTCCAACCGGTGGTATCGTCCAGGGTCATGCAGGTATTTTACAAGCCATTGAAACTGGTGCTGGTAAGATTGTCATCCGTTCCAAATGCACTGTCGAAGAAATATCAAAATCTCAAGATCGCATTGTGATCACTGAGATTCCTTATGAAATTAATAAAGCTGACTTAGTCAAAGCGATGGATCTTTTTAGAATCGACAAAAAAGTCGAAGATATCTTAGAAATTCGTGATGAATCAGACCAAGAAGGCTTAAGAATTGCCATCGATTTAAAGAAGGGTGCGGATGCACAACTCATTTTAAACCTTCTTTTCAAAAACACAGATTTACAGGTTACCTATAATTACAACATGGTTTCCATCATGAACCATCGACCTGTCTTAGTCGGTGTTCTGCCTGTCTTAAAAGCTTATGTTGACCACCAAAAAGATGTGATTACCAACCGTTCAAACTATGAACTTGCTAAAGCAACCAAACGTCAACATATCGTTTTAGGTTTAATCAAAATGGTTTCTGTCATCGAAGAAGTCGTCAGAATCATTAGAAATTCACAGAACAAACAAAACGCTAAAGAAAACATTATGCAAGCCTTCGACTTTTCTGAAATGCAAGCTGAAGCGATTGTTACCCTTCAACTTTACCGTTTATCCAATACGGATATCATTGCACTTGAACAAGAATCTGTTGGCTTAACTGAGCGCATTAAAGAGTTAGAACACATCTTGAGTTCAGAAGCCGCATTAAGACGTGTCATCAAGCGTGAACTTTCTGAAATGTCTGATGCATTAGGTGAAGATCGCAAAACAGAAATTGAAGCTGAGATCGAAACGATCAAGATTGATCAAAAAGATTTAGTTAGTGATGAAAAAGTGATGATTGGTGTAACCAAAGATGGTTATATCAAACGTGCATCAACACGATCTTACCAAGCATCACAAACATGTGGCTTAAAAGAAAATGATGCCCTGATGTTTGAAGTTGAAGTAAATACACTTGATACCTTGTTGCTATTTACTAACCTAGGAAACTATATCTTCCTTCCTGTCTACAAGATTGATGAACAGAAATGGAAAGATTTAGGTGTTTATGTCAATAATATCGTACCGATTGAGAAAAACGAAACCTTAATAAAAGTGATTCCTGTCCAAACATTTAGAGATGATACCAATATTCTAATCGCAACTAAAGAAGGCATGATGAAACAAGCTAAACTCTCTGATTTTGAGGTAAATCGATACTCTAAAACGATACGTTGTATGAAGTTATCGGATAACGATGAAGTCATCAGTATCGATCTAGGTGAAAAAGCGAACATCCTATCTGTTTCACAAAAAGGCTATGCACTTCGCTTTAAATCAGAAGATCTACCACTTTATGGCTTACAAGCAGGCGGCGTTAAGAGTATGTCACTACAAGATGGTGATCAGGTGGCTGGTGCATGTTATGTCAAGACCACAGATGATTTCATTATCTTAACAAACAGAGGTCATGTGATTAAAGATGTGGTTGAAGAATTACCGCTTTACAATCGTAACAGACGTGGTATTTTAATCATTGAACATCAAAAAGCAAACCCACATTTAGCAGTATCCATTGCACGTTTGTCACGACAGCAACAAAAAGAAAATGTTTCTGTTCTGATTTTAGGTGAAAAGGGATCTCGTCTATTTACTGTTCAAGATTTGAAATACACAGGAAATAAGTTTGGTAAAAAAATCTTTGAAGAAGCTGACCTTGGCAGAGGTTATTTGATTGACATTTTCAACGCTGTTGATGAAAAAGAAGACAGCAAAGTTGAAAAGGTATCGAAAAAGAAAATCGAACCCATCGAAACGATCGACTTAGTCAAAGAAGAAATTATAGAAATTAAAGATAAAAAAATTCATCTCAATAGACTTGATCTATTCGATGAAGATGAATAGGAGAAAAATATGAAATTAAAGATTAATGGTCAAACGCATTCATTTGACCGCCCACAATCCCTTTGTGATGTCGCTGAACACTTAAACATCCATGGGATTTTAGCAGCAACCGTCAACGGACGCTTAAGAGAATTAAGTTATATTGAAACAAAGGACGCTGAAGTCGAATTCTTAGGCTATACGCATCCAGATGCCATTAGAGTCTATGAATCAACCTTACGCTATGTGATTGCTATGGCTGTTAAAAACATTATGCCATCGGTTAAAGTTCGCTTTAACTATAGCATCTCACGTTCTATTTTAGCTGTCTTAGATAATTATGATGGCCCTGTTAATCACGCCGTTGTCAATGCCATTAAAAATGAAGTTGACCGCTTGATTAATACTAATTTAACGATTGTTAGAAAACGTGTATCGATTGGTGAAGCAACCAAATTATACACAGAACTAGGCATGCCTGACAAAGTCGATATCCTTGAATATCGTGAAGAAGATTATGTCAATCTTTATGAATGTGATGGCTACATCAACTACATGTTTGGCTATATGCTTCCTAAGACAGGATTACTTGATCAATACCGTGTATTCCCATATCATCCTGGATTTATCATTCAATATCCACGTGCAGAACTGGGTGGAGATATTCCACAATTTAAAGATGAACCAACCTTTGGTAAAGCCCTTAAAGAAGCTGCAAAATGGGGTAAGATCATTCAAGGGAATTCCATTCCTAAGATCAATGAATACGCTAAAGATTTTCATTCAGCTGTTGATTTCGTCAACATGTGTGAAACCAAACATAATCATCAACTGAATGAACTGGGTGATTTGATTCAGTCTAATATCGATAGCATTCGTTTAATTGGTATTGCAGGTCCTTCATCATCTGGTAAGACAACATTTTCAAATCGTTTAAGAGTTGAACTCATGTCACGTGGCATTAAGCCTGTCATGATTTCGATTGATGATTACTATTTAGGTAAACATCTCGCACCTAAAGGTGAAGATGGTCAACCTGATTTAGAACATATCGATGCACTTGATGTCGCTTTATTTAACCACGACATGCTCGCGCTAGTTGAAGGACAAACCGTGACGCTTCCTAAGTTCAACTTTAAGTCTGGTAAGCGTGAACAAGGTAAAACCATTCGTCTAGATCATGATACGCCCATCATCATCGAAGGTATTCATGCGTTGAACGAAAAATTAACACAAAGTATTCCTAAGCACCAAAAGTTCCAAATTTATATCGCACCACAAACACAACTACACATCGATGATCACAATCCCATCAGTATCACTGAACTGAGATTGTTACGTCGTATCGTTAGAGATCAAAAATACAGAAATGCATCTGCAATCGACACGATGAACATGTGGCCATCCGTTAGACGTGGTGAATTTAAATGGATTTACCCATTCCAAAGAGAAGCGAATTATACATTCAATTCTGAATTAACGTATGAACTTGCTGTTTTGAAAAAACATGCTGTTGCACAACTACAAGCCATTCCACGCGACAACAAACACTTTATTACAGCTAACCGTTTATTAAAGTTTTTAAAGTATTTCGATAACATTGACGATGACATCGTACCATGTAACTCTTTATTAAGAGAATTTATCGGTGGTTCAAGCTTCCACCACTAGGAGTTGTTCACATGAAGGCTTTAAGCAATATGGATCGCATCCAAATGCATCAAGACGTGATGATGCTGATGCTATCACTTTATGAATCCAAAGGGAAATCATTTTATTATGATGATCTTTTTCAAAGAGATTCACATGCATTTGAAAAGAAAACGATGGAGCATAATTTAATCTCACTCGCCCATCTTTTAAACTTAGATATGACGGATGCACGCATCAGATTGTTTGCGAAAAAACCGATGAGTCCAAGAACCAAGGATGAGTATTTTTTAGCCAACCTCAAACAAGCACTGAATCAATTACATAAACATCCTGAAAACTTTGAACTTTTAGTCAATGAAGTAGGTAACTTAATCAAACAACTTTCCAAAAATACGGAAGCTATTCAATTTGTCACCTATGACAAAGAAGAAGAGGGTATGCTTAAAGTTAAAAAGGCAAGTAAGAAAGATGATTTAGAAAAGCTCATGATGCTTTTTGATAAGCAGTTAAAAACGGGTAAATATGAACTCACACAACTCATTACCAATTTCTATGTTGATTTTATCAATATGAACATCACGACTTCCCAGCAAGAACTCGTTGGTATCATCATCTTATACGCTTTAATTGCTAAAGACTTCTCCGTATTCAAATATGTATCTTTCTTTAAATATTTTAAAAAAGAATATGAAGGATGGAAATCAGGTGTCATTACAGCATCATATTATTGGTCTTCAGGATTTGCTCAAACTGACATGTTAGCAAGGATCTTATTACAGATTTTAATCAGTGCGTATGAAGAAGTCGACCGCATGGCACATGAATATGTCTTTGAAAAAGAATTGAATAAATCCAACAACATTGAAAACAGCATTTTAAAACTTGATGAAATTTTCTCAAAAGAAGATTTAAGAAAACGTCATCCCAATGTGAGTGATGCCACGATTGACCGCACATTAAAGCGCTTGAAGGATGAAGATAAGATCAGACCTTTAGGTAAGGGAAGAAGTTCAAAATGGCAACGCATCGTCTCGGGGAACCGCAAGTTCGGTGTTGAACAACTATCCCTATTTAACGACTAAGGCCCTCGCGCCTTTTTTGTTTAATAAATGCATTATTTTAACTTTTATGGTGTGCTTTATGCTATAATCAAAGTGTCTAGGAGGCATTATGGATCTATCAAAAATCAAAGCTCTAAGAGAGCTCACAGGTATGGGAATGCTTGAGGTTAAAAAAGCGTTAGCTGAAGCTGACGATGACCTTGAAAAAGCAAAAACCATCTTGATGAAACAAACGACTAAAACTGAAAACACATCTGGAAGGGTCGCATCAAAAGGATTGACACGTGTTAAAACTTTAAATAATGAAGCTATTTTATTTGAAGTGAATGCAGAAACAGATTTTATAAGTAAACATCCGGATTTTATTAAATTACTGGATGATTTATCTGAGGCATTGATTTTATCAAAAGCTATCACTGTTAAAGATGCACTCAAGGTAATAGTTAGTGAAAAGACTGCTCAAGATTATATCCTTCAAGTTGCACATATCGTTAAAGAAAATCTATATTTAAGACGATTCCACCGGATCAAAAAACAGGATACCCAAGTATTTCAAACCTACATGCATTTAGATGGCAAAGTTTCTGTCTTAGTTATTCTTGACAAATCAAGTGAGAAAAACCGTGATATAGCGTTACAGATCACATCACATCAACCTCAATACTTAAGCTATGACAACATCGATCAAGAGACCATCAATTATGAAAAGATGATGTTTGAAAAACAGCAGGGAACAGATCAAAAAGACTTTGAAGCTTATTTAAAGTCACTCTGTCTTTATGATCAACCCTTTATCAAAGACCCACAACAATCTGTTAAATCTTATTTAGATGATGTGAATGTCATTGATTTCTATCGTTTTGAACTCGGTCAAGGTATCGAAAACAAACTTAATTGTCGTTTAGATATTCCTTGTGACGGATCAAAAATAACAGTTACGCCTATTTATTAAAAAAAGGAGGAACATCATGAAATTAAAGAAGAATGTCGGTAAAGTCGATCAAATCATTCGCTACATCATCGGAGCAGTTCTCATCGTTTTAGCGTTTGTATTACCTCTTTATTGGTTATTGATTCCAGCAGCGATTTCGATTTTCACAGCAATATTCAGTTTCTGTGGACTCTATCGTCTTTTCGGTATCAATACCTGCAAAATTGAAAACGAAACTAAGTAAACCAAGCACTCTGATTTGCTTGGTTTTTTTTATGAAATAATGATATAATAACCATAAAGATAGTCAATTAAGGGGGAACTTATATGGTTTACAATGAAGAAACAAAGAATTTAAGGTATGGTATGTATGCACTTGCTGCTATCATCATTTTTCTTAATATCCTGGCTTACATCATCAATTCACCAGCGCGCATCGTCTTATCAGGGATTTTATTGATTGTTGGTATCATCGGCGTATTGATGATCACATTTACCAACCCAAAGAATCATCGCATGATTGCCATTCCACTCATCATTAATCTCTTTTTAGGTATTATTTTAAACATCGTTTCGATTGCATCATTTTGGCAACATTTAACGACATGGATGATCTTTACACAGTTTATCCAACAGTTTTTCTCAATTATTATCTCATTAGCAATCATCTATATTTTTATTAAGCCTAGAATGTATCATATGTCAGATCTCGTTGTCCTTGGCTTTGTTTTACTACATTCGTTAATTAATATGGGACGAAACATCTTTCAATTTATTACGATTAATACACTTGATCCGATGAATCCACTCTCTTTCCCGGTATTATTAATATCAGCAATCATCGTACCTTTGCTATATCTTGTACTTTTACTTCTTTATGTATTAAAGGCTAAACGCTTATTTGAACTTGAAGAAAAAGGTGACCTTTTAGCTGACGATCCATCAAGAGCTCACACATTAACAGAACTCACAAAACTTTATCGTGATGGTCATTTGACATGGAATGAATACGAGGAGAAGAAACGATTACTTAAAGAACAAGCCTAAGGAGCCAAACATCATGAAAAGAAACATATTACCCGTTTTATCCGTCATTTTAGCATTTGCTTATTTTATCTTTATATCAATTATTCGAACCAGCTTTGATGAACTTAAACCCATCTATGACTGGAGTCAAATCGGTGGTTTAGCATTCTTGGTTTATACATTGTTTTCACTATTTCTAAAAAGAAACTACCGTTACATCTTATGGATACCTGGATTTTTATTTGTTGGTTTTCTGATTACCTTCCTATTGATGAATCGATCTGAACCTACGTTTAATGATCCTTTTGGTGAGTTTAGCATACTTTACATGTCCATAATTAGCTATACACTCATCGTGTTTATCGATCCTTTTCCGAGTTCAATGCAAGGCTTTAAATTGTTTTTAACCATTATTTTATCCGCACTGATTGCCTATGGTTTTATCAATACAATCTATTTAGTCGAGGATATACAGGGCAATTTGACTAACTCTGAATTTATCCTTCAAATGATCATGTTCTTTTCCATTTTCATTGCGCCATATATCGCTATGCTTTTCAATCAAATCTATCTTTATGTTAATCGAGAAAAGTTCGTAAAAGAAAAAGAAGAAGTCCCTTATAACCGTTATCGTCCTGAGATTAAACCAGAAACCGTAGAACCAGAAAAAACATTGGCACAAACTCAAAGAGAAAAGAACGCTATTAAGGGGTTAACACATTTATATGAAGCTGGTTTACTTTCAGATGAAGAGTTTGAACGCAAGAAGAAGAAAGTCTTATCTGGCAAATAAAAAACTCAAATCCGTAGACTTGAGTTAGTTAAACATACCATTTTGTAATATTTTCATCACATTATCAGTGATCACATCTAAATCGTGATCGGTTAAGGTATCTCTAAATAGAACCTGTAAACCAACGAAGTTAGATATACCCATTAAAACATAAGACAATGTTTCTAAATCAAGATCATTTCTAACCTCACCCTGATTGACAGCTGAACTGAGTTGTCTGACATAATCTCTACTGAATGTCGTATAATACTCTCTAAACAATTCTTTATCAGCAAACATCGATTCCCAAATAATACGATAAGCTAGTGGATCTTTCCATGCGAACTTCAGAAAGGCTCTAATCCCGAGTCTTTCTTTTTCATAACGCGATTCTGCGCCATGAATACCCTCAGAAATTGCTTTACGAATTAAATGACGATATTTTGTTAATAAATAGGAATAGAGAGCAAACTTGTCATCAAAATAAAGATAAAAGGTTCCAGTAGCAATCCCGGATTTTTCAATGATCTCATTAATTGATGTGGCTTGGTAGCCATTTTTTGAAAATAACTTTTTGGCTGTTTCAATGATGTGGTCAAACGTTTTTTGACCATCCTTCCGTTTGGGAAGTCTGTAATTCATCTGGTCCATCGTATCACCCATCTATTAGTGTAAAACAAAATGATGAAAAAAACAATGAAAAAAAATTCATG
>Ga0265295_1007353_pt1 | contig 12744 bp, 9 predicted proteins | sample Munlansysbiofilm_FD_192503 | JGI IMG/M metagenome (GOLD analysis project Ga0265295, IMG submission 192503) | Leachate microbial communities from a municipal landfill in Southern Ontario, Canada - Methane capture system biofilm | ecosystem: Engineered > Solid waste > Landfill > Unclassified ... | reverse complement strand
ACTACCTCAGCACCGTCACATTCCCCCTCAACGTACTCACCTTTTCCAAATAATCAGCATATTTAATGTTAATTTGTTGATTTGAGGGTTTGAGGGTTTGAGGCCTGCCGCCTCAGGGGGGTGATCCCGAATCGGCCTTCCTCCTCCCGGGGTTTGCTGAATGCTGATAACTGATCGCACATCACTGTTAACTGATCACTGATCACTGATCACTCATCACCGATCACCCATCACTCACTTCACCCCCCACCCACTGCTCAAAGGAGAGGAAACTGAATTGTGTTTTGTTATCTGAATTATTGCCAGAAAATAGAAAATCCCAGTAATCCAATCAAAACACTTATCTTTGCCGCTCATTAAAGTAGCTGCTACTCATTTATAGGTTTATATCCTTTCCCGCCAATCGACCCTTCGTTAACATCCGATCCATTCAGAACTTAACTCAGGAGTACCCGAAAAGCCACGGTTGTTTACCGGCTGCACACATTTTTATTTAATTTATGACTTTCGAAGATCTGAACATCATTCAGCCCATAACCCGGGCATTGAAACAAAAAGGTTACACTCAACCTACACCCATACAGCAAAAAGCCATTCCCCACCTGTTGGCGGGTTCCGATGTTTTCGGCACTGCCCAGACCGGCACCGGGAAAACGGCAGCTTTTGCTGTACCCATTTTGCAGAAACTTTATGCTGCTCAGGCCAACCGCAAAACTGCTGGCATCCGTGCGCTGGTACTTGCACCCACACGAGAGCTGGCCATACAAATAAACGAAAGCTTCAGCGATTATAGCAATGGGCTGGGCCTGCGTCACACCGTAATTTATGGTGGTGTATCTCAAAATCCACAAACGGCCATTCTCCGCAAAGGAGTGGATATCCTGATTGCTACGCCCGGTCGCCTCATTGACCTGATGAATCAGGGATTTATCCACCTGCATCAGGTAAACTTTTTCATTCTGGATGAAGCTGACCGCATGCTCGATATGGGCTTTGCGCCTGATATTAAGCGCATCATCGCCAAACTGCCGGTGCATAAACAAACCGGGTTTTTCACAGCTACCATTCCCAACGAAATTAAAGCCCTGGCCGGCAGCCTGCTCAATCATCCTGTAAAGGTGAATGTGGCACCCATTTCTGCCCCGGCCGAAGCAGTAGAGCAATCGGTTTATTTTGTGGAAAAAGCTGACAAACGCTCCATGCTTAAGGAAGTTTTCGCCCTGGAAGAGATTGAAACAGCGCTTATTTTCACCCGTACCAAGCACGGTGCCGACAAAGTGGTCCGCGACCTGGTTAAAAATGGCATTCCTGCTGTAGCCATTCATGGAAACAAGTCACAGCAGGCACGCCAAAAGGCTCTGCAGGGTTTCAAGGACCGCAGTATCCGGGTTTTGGTTGCTACTGATATCGCTTCGCGCGGTATAGATGTGGAACGGATTTCACACGTAATAAATTACGAACTTCCCGAAGTTCCCGAAACTTATGTACACCGTATCGGGCGCACAGGTCGTGCCGGCGAAACAGGAAAAGCCATCTCATTTTGCGCCGCTGAAGAGCGTGGAAGCCTGAAAGACATCAACAAACTTTTGCCCCGGACCATTGAGGTGAAGTTGATGCAGGGCTTTGTAGCCAGTATCCCATCGGAAGTGGAAGAAGTAGCCCCTTCAAATTCACGGGGCGGTTCACAACGCACCCGTCAGCCGAGGCCGGCAACTCCGCAAAAAAGAGCTTTTCAAAGGAAGCGCTGGTAGGAGTCGAACGAATTTATTATTACCCATTAGTGGTCACCGATTGACTTTTATCGTCATCAGTGACCATTTTTGTTCCCATTTGTGTTGGCCTAAATTTGTTCTGTAAATTCAATTCTCCATTAAAAAAGCAGAACAGATTCAATTACATCCCTTTATATTGCTTTCTTTTTAAAGGATTATTTACTTTAGCAGTCTTACAATCGGATTATTTTCTATAAAACACCATTTTATGAAAATATTTTCATGCATATTACTGATGCTAAGCACTTTAGTCGCTTACAGCCAGGACCGGGTTACCGGTCACAATTTTGCCTCCCGTGCTGAAGTCATTGCTCAACAGGGCATGGTGGCTACCTCTCACCCGCTGGCTACGCAAATTGGACTTGACATACTGAAAGGCGGTGGCACTGCCATTGATGCAGCCATTGCAGCCAATGCCGCACTGGGATTGATGGAGCCAACTGGCAGTGGCATTGGTGGCGACCTTTTTGCCATTGTATGGGATGCAAAAACGGGTAAACTTTACGGGTTAAATGCATCCGGAAGGTCGCCGGCGGCGCTTGGTCTGGAATATTTCAAAGAAAAGGGTCTGGAAAAAATCCCTTCCCTCGGCCCCCTGCCCGTAAATGTGCCAGGCTGTGTGGATGGCTGGTTTGAGCTGCACAAGCGGTTTGGCAAACTGCCCATGACTCAGATACTCGCACCCGCCATAGAATATGCCGAAAATGGTTTCCCGGTTACCGAACTCATCGCTTATTACCTGAACCGCTCGGTACCCATGCTGGGCAGCCGTTATCCAAATGTTTTGGAAACCTACACCCTTGATGGAAAGACTGTTCCTGCCAAAGGTGACATTTTCCGAAACCCTAAACTTGCGGGCACCTATAAAAAACTGGCCGAAGGCGGCCGTGATGCTTTTTACAAAGGCGAAATCGCCCACACCATTGCCGATTTTGTTCAGGCACAGGGCGGGTTTTTATCTTATGATGACCTGTCCACTCACCATTCAGAATGGGTGGAACCGGTTTCGACAAACTACCGCGGATATGATGTGTGGGAACTCCCGCCAAACGGACAGGGCATTGCCGCACTGCAGATGCTGAATATCCTGGAAGGCTATGATTTCTCTCAAATTCCTTATGGGTCAGCCCGCCACATTCATTTGTTTGCCGAAGCTAAAAAACTGGCCTTTGAAGACCGGGATAAATACTATGCGGACATGGATTTCGCAAGGGTACCCGTGAATGAACTGATCTCTAAAGCCTATGCGGATCAACGCAGAAAGTTGATCGACGAAAACAAAGCCGGTGCTTTTGAGGCTGGTGTTCCCATGGAAGGTGGAACCATTTACCTGACCGTTGCCGACAAAGACGGAAACATGGTTTCATTGATTCAAAGCAACTACCGGGGTATGGGTTCAGGCATGGTTCCCCCGGGGCTGGGATTTATGCTTCAGGACAGGGGCGAACTTTTCATCCTGGAAGCCGGTCATGCAAACGTGTATGCGCCCGGCAAAAGACCGTTTCATACCATCATCCCGGCTTTCATCACAAAAGACGGCAAACCTTATGTGAGTTTTGGGGTAATGGGCGGCGACTTTCAACCCATGGGCCATGTACAGATTGTGATGAATCTGATAGATTTTGGCATGAACCTTCAGGAAGCCGGCGATGCTCCGCGCATCAGCCACATTACATCAGGAAAACCCGATGGCACACAACCTGAGAAGGGCGAAATACAATTGGAAAGTGGTTTTGAGTATGAAGTCATTCGTGAACTCATGGCTATGGGACATAAAGTGGGCTGGTCTCTCGGCGATTATGGCGGATATCAGGCAATTATGTTTGACAACCAACGCAAAATCTATCTTGGCGCCTCAGAATCCCGCAAGGACGGGCAGGCAGCAGGATATTAAACTTAGATTGGCATTAAAACCAGAACATTTACTACTTTAGCAGTACATTTTTAGCAAGCATCTATGTCCGCGCTGGCCGTACCCACTTTATTGGATGAAAATAACGCCGAATTCAGTTATGCAACTGATTTGGTGTTATATACCTCTCAAATGCTTTACCTTACCGGAAGGGCCGGGACAGGTAAAACCACCTTTTTACGAAACCTGAAGAAGGTTTGCAATAAAAAAATGGTGATCCTTGCCCCCACCGGTGTGGCTGCCATCAATGCCGGTGGCCAGACTATACACTCATTTTTTCAGGTAAAACCAGGTATTTATGTTCCGGGCGATGGCAGGTTTAAAACCATGAAGCAAGCCGGCACCGAAGAAGGTGGTTCCATCTTCGATCACTTCAGGTATCAGCATGAAAAGCTTGAAATCATCCGGAACATGGAGTTATTGGTTATTGACGAAGTGTCCATGGTTCGCTGTGATTTGCTGGATGTGGTGGATACGCTTCTCCGGGTAGTGCGCAACAAACCGTTTGTCCCGTTTGGCGGGGTTCAAATGGTGCTTATCGGTGATGCCTTCCAGTTGCCGCCCATTGTTAAAGATGATGACTGGAATATCCTTGGCCGGTTTTACGAAAATCCTTTCTTTTTCAGCTCAAAAGCGGTGCTGCAATCCATGCCGGTGTATGTGGAATTGAAAAAGGTTTATCGCCAGACCGATCTGGAATTTATCGGGCTGTTGAACCGGATTCGTATCAACGAACTGCACGAAACCGACCTCCACTTGTTGAACAGCCGGTTTCTGCATGGCTTTTCCCCTGAAAATGAAAAAGACTATATCATTCTGGCCACCCACAACCGCATGGTGGAAGAGATCAACAGCCGGCGGCTGGCGGAAATCAGAGAAGAAGAATATTCTTTTATGGCTTCAGTTATAGGCATCTTCCCGCCGGGCAGTTTTCCTGCGGATGAAAACCTGCATTTGAAACCTACGGCTCAGGTCATGTTTTTACGCAACGACTGGGCAAGAGGCTATTATAACGGAAAAATCGGCCATGTACTGGAAATAAATGAAGATTCCTTGCTGGTTGAGTTGCCTGAGGGCAATGTAGTAGAAGTGGAAAAAGAGTTGTGGGAAAATGTGCGTTACACCTGGAATGCCAGAGAGAACAAGGTGGATGAAGAATCCATTGGATCGTTTAAACAATATCCGCTTAAGCTGGCCTGGGCCATAACGGTGCACAAGAGCCAGGGGCTAACCTTTGAAAAAGTAATTGCTGACCTGGGTGAAGCTTTTGCGCCGGGTCAGGTGTATGTAGCCCTGAGCCGGTGTACCACCTTTGAAGGCCTGTGGATGCGCTCAAAACTGTATGAGCGGGCCATAAGATGCCATCCTGAAGTGATTGATTTCTCGATGAACGAAACCGATGCGGCTTTGATTCTCGACATGGTAAAGAAAGGTAAATCCACCTACCTGTTGCGGAAAGTATTGTATCATTATACCCTCAAACAATTCACTCCGGCCAGAACTAACTTGATGGAAGCCATTTCATCAACTGATGCATCCACGGCCACACGCGCTCAACAGTTCACCCGCCTGGGCATACCAAGAATCATCCGTGACTGTCAGCGCTCGGTAATAAGCATTCAGAAAGGGCTGGATGCCCTGGAAGATCCAACGCCCTCCTTATTCAATAAAAATCAACGCCTGAACGTAAAGGAACGTAAACACCTGCAAATTTTAAGTAAAGAGGCAGGAAAAACACTGGGGGTTATCAAAGAAATACTGAAGTTCAATACAGCCACAAAAAGTATATTCCATCCACCCCTCCTGGATAAAAAGTATCAGCAGGCACTTCAGTCAATGAAGAGTGAGCTCGCCGGGTTAATGGCTGACATTAAAGAGAAAGCGGCTTCCTGACCCGGCCTGGTTTAACACCAGAATTAATTGTTAAACTTTTGTGAACTACGAACATTTGCGGAGGCACCTGGTTAAAGATGCATAACTCTAAAATTTCTGGATATTATGGCTAAAATAAATCCTTACCTCAATTTTGACGGAAACACCGAAGAAGCTTTCCACTTTTACAAATCAGTGTTCGGGGGTGAATTTATATTTCTACAACGCATGAAGGAAACCCCTGACGGCAATAAACTTAAACCGGAAGAACAAAATCTGATCATGCACATTGCTCTTCCTATAGGCGAAAACATTCTAATGGGCAGTGATATTGTTGAATCCATGGGGCACAGACTCAGGGTGGGCAACAATACTTTTATATCGGTTTCAATACAAACTGCGGAAGAAGCGGAACGTATCTTCAATCAGCTCTCTGCCGATGGCCTGGTACATATGCCCTTGCAGAAAACTTTCTGGAATGCCTATTTCGGAATACTTACCGACAAATTTGGCATTCAGTGGATGGTGGATTGTGAAATCTCCGGAAAATAAGTCTTCGTAAAACCTGCCGCTAATTCAATATTATGCATTTCAATCCATATCAAGGTTGGGCTGAATTTTCAACTCCATTGTTCCAAGTTCCAGGGCAAGCAGGTTTCCATAGCCGGGCCGATTGGCCATATAGCAGCCATTATCCAGGTCAATAAAAGGATAACCTTCCTGGGTAATGGCAATGTAAATATAGTCCAGGCCCATGGGTACATGGCCGTGAATAAGCTGCCGGTACCCTATTTTTTCAGGAATAATGCGGTAATCTTTCACCCACAACATGGAGAAAGTATCCTGAAAAGGATCATCTATCTCAAAATTCAGGCCGGCATGTACCAGCAGAAATTTATCCAGCTCATGATAGAGTGGCAGCTTATCCATCCAGGTTATATAATGTTCCGGAATGCGCAGCAAGTCCATGGTGCCAAAACTCTCCAGGGTTTCCCTGCCACCATGTTTAAGCCACTGCGCCCGCGACTTATTGTGACGGCGCATAAAGAGGAAACTACCTGACTGTTGTTCCTCCTGCCATGACTTTACAAAGAAATCCTCATGGTTTCCCTTAAGTGGCACTACCTTATATCCCAACGCCTCCAGATTCATCACATAATCAAGCACGCCTTTGGAATCAGGGCCGCGATCTACATAGTCGCCCAGAAAAAAGAGGGTATCGTCCCGCGAAGGAATTACCTGCTGTTCAATGAGTTCGCGCAGGCTTTTCAAACAACCATGAATGTCAGGAATTACCCATTGTTTACTCATTCCGCTGCTATTTCGACTTACCCTGATTGGCGACTGCTTCCATCAGCTTCTTAATGACTTCAGGATCACCCAGGAAGTAATCCTTTTGCAAATTTAGCTCATCATCAAATTCAAAAACGTAGGGAATACCCGTGGGCAAGTTTAAACTAACGATGTCTTTATCGCTGATGTTTTTAAGGTGTTTAATCACTGCACGCAGGCTGTTTCCATGGGCCGCAACCAAAATCTGATCGTGCTTGCGTAATGAAACACTAATTTCATCATTCCAATAAGGCATCATACGTTCAACGGTTTCCTTGAGCGATTCAGTGATGGGAATCAACTCAGGGTCCACTCCCTTGTACCGCCGGTCATTGCGGGGATTGCGCTCATCATCATCAGCCACCACAGCCGGTGGAACATCGTAACTGCGCCTCCAGATCAGCACCTGCTCTTCTCCGAATTTAGCGGCCATCTCGGCCTTGTTCAGTCCCTGCAGATTGCCATAATGCTTCTCATTCAGTCTCCAGCTTTTCAACACCGGAATCCAAAGCTGATCCATCTCTTCAAGCACGATATTGAGGGTCTTTATTGCCCGTTTCAGATAAGAAGTGTACGCCAGGTCAAAGAAAAAACCCTTTTCTTTGAGTACCTTGCCGGCTTCATGGGCTTCTACTACCCCTTTTTCACTTAAATCCACATCGGTCCATCCGGTAAACCGGTTTTCTTTATTCCATTCACTCTCGCCATGGCGAAGCAATACCAGTTTTTTCATTATATATTTCGTTATTGATCAGGCTATGATTGCATGTAATCCAATGCCCGGGTTATATATTACGAACATGCGCGTGTATTTTCTTCAGGCCTTAATGATGTAAGACACAAATCTCTGGCAAAGATACAAATTTGTGGCTGTTTATGGTTAATCGCTATCTTCGCAAACACTAAACCAAACTTCATTGTTTATATTGCCATGAACCTGGTAAAACCGCCCAAAATCATTCAACAATTGTTGCTGAGATCATTGGTTTGGCAACTACCGGAACGAGTCAATGAGATTTTTATCACTTTCGATGATGGCCCGGTGCCCGAAATTACACCACAGGTACTGGAAATACTCGGACAGTTTAAGGCAAAAGCCACTTTTTTCTGCGTGGGCGATAATGTGACGAAACATCCACAGGTGTATGGGCAGATACTCTCGGCCGGTCATGTAACCGGAAATCACACCAACAATCACCTTAACGGATGGAAAACAAGCAGGGAAGCCTACCTTCAAAATATTGAATTATGCAATCAGAAAGTTGACAGTAAGTTATTCAGGCCACCCTATGGTCGCATTAATCCGGCACATATTGCTGCCATCAGACAACAAGGGTATAGGATTGTAATGTGGTCGGTACTTACTCAGGATTACGATGTGTCACTCACCGGGCCGGCGGTACTTGAAAATGCCATAAAATATACCAAAGGCGGCAGTATAGTGGTGTTTCACGACAGCCTCAAAGCAGCGGATCGTGTGCTTTACGCCCTGCCCCGGTTTCTGGAATATTTTAGCATTAGAGGATACACATTCAGTACTTTACGTTAAAACTTTGAGCCCCCTCCGAATAGTGCTTTTTCGCCACCAAACGATGCACTGAGCCAGTCGAAGTGCTCAAAGACTCAAAGAATCACTAAGTTTAAATTCCTGATTATCATTCCTTTGTGAATCTTGGTTTCTTAGTGCCTTAGTGGCATTCTCTTTTTCTTACTTATTCGGAGTGGCTTCAACTTTAGTATTTTACAAATTTAAATACCCGCGTATTCTCCTCCTGAATCACCGAAAGCAAATATAAACCGGCGGCCAGACCCTGCAGATTAAAGGTGATATTTCCTTCCCTTACCGTAAATCCGGGTTTAAATTGCCTGCCAGAGCTGTCGCTGAAATGCCATTCCAGGGGTGGATTGCCATTGTATGACAATGAGATAATATCGCCGGCAGGATTTGGATAAAGCTGCATGGGGTGCTCCTCATTGGTTACCACTACCTTGTTGTTGGCGGAGATCAGCCACATTTCCGGATCTATTTTCACACTGTCAACCAGAAATCCAGGAACTACCCTGGCGGTGACGAATTTTGAATCTACCTCAACAATAAAAGTAGTATCTGTTCCTTCACCATAAAAGCGCAGAGGTAAAGGCAATTTAAAATAAGGCACCGAAGCATGAGAGGTAGTTTGGTGAATGTCAACATGATAATCCCCGTTGATCAACCGATCGCACTTCACCTGGTACGACGGGAAACCCTCTCCATAAATCCAGTCATCGAAAAAGGAGGTCAGGTTCATTCCCGACACATTTTCAAAAGTTTCTTTCAGTTGAGCGGTACCTGCAAACCCGTAGGCAGAAGCGTTCAGATAATCACGACAGGCTCTAAAGAATACGTCATCGCCCACCACCCAGCGCAACATATGCAGCACCAACGCCCCTTTTGAATAAGTAAGCCTGGAATTGAAAATCCGGTCTTCATCGGTGGTATCTTGTACATATACTGAGCCTCCCGGTTGGGAAGTTACAAATTCAATGTTCTGCGCCTTCCAGAAAGGCCAGAAATAACCATCAAACAGATGCTCATAAGACAAACCCGCCAGATAAGTGGCAAAGCCTTCATTTAGCCAGATATCATGCCATGAACTGGTGGTCACACAATCGCCAAACCACTGATGTGCCAGCTCATGGGCGATAATTTCATAATCAAACCTGCCCATAAACGACATGGTCTGATGTTCCATGCCTCCCCCCCACTCCATCTGCGCATGACCGTATTTCTCACCGGCAAACGGGTACATACCGAACATCTCGCTAAACAGCTCCATAACCGGAATGGTTTTAGCAGTTCGCGTTCGAATCAGCGCTTCCGTTTCGGGATAAACATAGTTGTGAATATAAACGGGCATGCCGGCAGGCCAGGCTGTATCAACATAACTAACATAATTTGTTGCTGCAAACCCAAGCAAATAGGGGGCAACCGGATAGGTGTGCTTCCACACAGTAATCCTTTCCCCATCCATTACATATTCAGCCTGAAGTAAGCCATTTGCAGCCACCCGGCGGTAAGGCAAGGTGTGAAAACGCATCACCACGGAATCCATTTTCTCCGTAAGATCATTTTTACCGGGATACCAGTCGCGGCAACCATAAGGCTCTGACAGGGTAAATAAAATCTGTGTTGTATCGTGCTTGTTTAATAATAAAGCAGTATTATTTTTCGGCCAGCCACTAAAGTAAATCTCCATTTTTAGCGCTTCTCCGGTTTCATAATGGGTTTGAGGAAATAAAGTCAGGTCAAAATCTCCTTTTTGGGCTACCCCGGTCCGCTCACCATTGACAAAGGCTGAATCGACGGTATAACCCGTATTCAATTCCATGTAAATGCCCGGCTCCAGTGATCCGCTTACTTTAATATTTTGGATGGCTTTACCTTGAATGGGATTGGAAAAATCGAGTAACCACAGTTCAAGGTCCATAAAATCCACATTATAATTCCATTTGCGGATTGGTGCTCCGGTTTTGAATGCCCGGTACGTATGGGCTGATTTCAGCGCACAATGCTCAATACCCGAATTCAGGATTGGCTGCGCCTGTGTAGTGATAGAAAAAAACACACCACAGAGCAGGAAAATGAGAAAGCGATGCGCTGATTTCATTGCTGTAAATTGCATAAACAAAGATAATGAAAATCACGCATGATTAATTAACACAAAGGAAGTAACTTAAAAAAGTAGGATATCAACCTTAAAAAATCCCATCTTTGCAAAAGAAAAAGCGATGTCAGATGATTGAACGGTTTTGGAAATATATGTTTGTGGTCATCTTCGGACTCACACTGAGGAGTTGCGCCAATCCGGTGGCTCCCACCGGAGGGCCAAAAGATGTAACCCCGCCTGAAGTGGTGGTTTCCGATCCGCCCAATGGCAGTGTGCTTTTTTCCGGCAAAGCAATTGCCCTTACATTCAGTGAATTTGTGCAGCTCAAGGAATTAAATAACCAAATGATTATTTCGCCGCCGCTGGGCGAAATGCCTGATGTCCTGCTCCGGCGAAAGACCCTGCATTTAACCTTTAAAGAACCACTTCGGACAAACTCCACCTACAATATATTCTTTGGCAATGGTATTGTTGACCTCACCGAAGGCAATGCTCTAAAGGATTATACCTTCTCCTTTTCCACCGGAGCAGTACTTGATTCTCTCTCCCTGGAAGGCAAAGTATTGGATGCCTTTAATCTGGCGCCTGTAAAAGACACCTATGTGATGCTTTATGACAGCGTTTACGACTCGGTGCCTTACCTGAACCGGCCTTATTATCTTGCCCGTACCGGAGATGATGGCTCCTTCAGGCTACATAACCTGAGGCAGGGTAATTATCTGCTTTTCGCCCTGGGCGATAAAAACAATAATTATTTATATGATTCTCCAGCAGAACCAATTGCCTTTGTTGATTCGCTGATACAACCACAGATTAAAGCGGTCCGATCTATTGTTGTTCCCGACAACCTTCCCATAGACACCCTGAGCTACACAGACACGCTTAATCAGATACTCACCGACAGTCTGGACGCTAGACAGGCCGGGAATACGCCGCCTGCATTCATCAACTATACCTTATACCAGTTTCTGGAGGCCGATTCCATACAACGTTTACTGAAACCCAGTCTGCTGAGACAAAATGTAGTGAACTTTGCCTTCAGATATCCGGTGAAAGAGCTATCACTTAAGCCGCTTAATCCCGGATTTTCAGAACAGTGGTACCTTATCGGATATAACAATATTGGCGATACCATTACCCTGTGGATACCGGAGCCGGGCGCCGACACCCTGAGTGTGGAAATAACCGACAACAATGTAATATTGGACACCCTGCATATTGCCCTGAAACCTGCATCCCGGGTAAGGCCGGGCAAGCAAGCAGTGGCAGTTACCGAACAGAAATTCAGTTTCCGCAACAGCCTGGCAAGTCTCAAAATAAAACCCGGCCATCCGCTGATACTCACTTTTAATGATCCCATAGCTTCACTGGATACTTCAAAGCTTATTCTGTTGCGCGACAGTGTGGTGGTGGTTCCACAAATCCAGTTTACCGACTCGCTGCGTAAGAGGTTCAGTATTAGCTATCCCTGGAATGAGGAACACAAGTACCGGCTCACCGCTATGGATTCCGCTTTTATTGATGTGTTTGGCAAGGGCAACGATAGCACCACCCTTGCTTTCACCACCTATAAAGAAACGGAAACAGGACTTATTCAACTAAAGATTAAATTGCCGCAGGGCAGCAACATTTCCTATATCATTCAACTGTTGGACCCTAAACAAGCCCTGGTTGAACAACGTACCATAAGCAGCGACACTACCCTTACGTTTAATTACCTGTTACCCAAAACCTATGGATTTAAAGTCATTTATGACCGGAATCGTAATGGAAGATGGGATTCGGGCAACTATTTGCGAAAAATACAACCCGAAAAAGTGGCATTCTTTTCCAAACCTTTCGAGTTGAGGGCCAACTGGACCATGGAAGAGGAGTGGAATATAGGCGAAGACGCACCATAAAAAAACGGATAAAGTGAAACAACTTTACCCGTGGTAGATTTTACTTTAAAAAGCCAGCATCAGTTGTTACAACGTTCAATACACTGGAGTATCTCAGTAATGGCAGCCGATTTTACTGAATAGTGTATCTCCTTCCCTTCACGTTTGGAGGTAAGTACGCCTTTGCTTTTCAATATATTCAGATGGTGCGAAGCGGCAGCCTGCTCTATTTTTAACGATTCGTAAATTTCGGTAACACTGAGCTTCTTTCTTTCGTTCAGCAAATCGATGATGGCAATCCGCATGGGATGGGCTATAGCACGCAGTTT
>Ga0265295_1007352_pt1 | contig 12745 bp, 16 predicted proteins | sample Munlansysbiofilm_FD_192503 | JGI IMG/M metagenome (GOLD analysis project Ga0265295, IMG submission 192503) | Leachate microbial communities from a municipal landfill in Southern Ontario, Canada - Methane capture system biofilm | ecosystem: Engineered > Solid waste > Landfill > Unclassified ... | reverse complement strand
ACATAAACGCGGCCAGAAACATATTGGCGGCAGGGCTTGCCGCAACAGTCTGTGGAGAGAATGTAAGCCCTATGTCTCTTTGAGACATAGGCGGTTCTCTACGAAGCAGAAAGCTCCCGGTAGCGATACCGGGAATCCCCTTCCTTTCAGGGAGGGGAGGATGTCAACGCATCACCAAATTGTTTTTGGCAATCAGTAAAGAAAAAGCCGTAACGCTCAGCTTCGGCGTCTACAGCGTCAGACAAGTGCTTGATTGTTGCCTCCCCGTTTCTGTACCGGGCTTCAAGGGCATCGTCAATCAGGTGCATTGTGTCGGGTTCCTCGCAGACTCCAATGAGATCAACAAGCTCTTCTGCGCTGCCCTTCTGTATGATTTTTTCTTCGTTCTTTGTCAAGGTTGCCTCCCTACATTCCTGGTGCAGCGGTTTCATCTTCGTCTTCCTCAAGATAGATTTCGCTGTCCCTAGATACTATGCCTGCACTCTTGACCGTATCCAGGATACGCTCAAGCATGGTTTGGCACGAGTCGATTGAATCAGAGACCGGTACCCACCGACCATCCCGAAGCTGCTCTAAGTCTTCATTCAAGCACTGAGCTGCCTCCATAAATCGCTCTTGCCCAGGATATTCCTTGGGACACATGGGCTTTGTAAGATTCTCAAAAAGAGCATATTGCTCTTCAGTGATTTGCTGGACACCGCGAGCTGAATAATGGAACTCACAACCGCAGTCGTATGCTCCCCCGTCTGACCAGTTGAGCTCATCGTGAGCTTCAAGTTCAATGGCAGACCTTACAGCTTCCTCTTCGCTGTTCGCTCTTACTGCATGGTTGGCACCTTTTTCATACTCGCCAATCCGAATATTGAGGTTCACCATGTAGCAGTTCTGGGACTCCTGTTGTACCTGTTTCAAGCTGGGCTTATCCATTCTTTGCCTCCCTATCTTCCCGGTGCCATACAATAGGCATCGTTGTCGTCAAATTCAGCACTCTGGCCTTGCTTCTGAAGATGCTGGTGCAAATCATCACAGACAAGAGTGGCTACCTCTCGCATTTTCTCTCCGGGGTTTTCCTCGCTTTGCAATAGGTCAAAAACCTGCCGGAGCGCATTTTCTTTTTTGGCCGCCATAAGGTTTTTCAGCGGGGCGAACATCCGGGTTTCAAGCATGTCTTCGGCATTTGTATTGTCCACCGCAAGGCATTTATTGACCGCTTCATCCAGAACGTCTGGCAGATCCTCGTCCTGTCTGTTATTAAACATCTGGTTTTTGGCAAACGTATAGATAATAGCTGTTGCCTTGAAGATTTTGGACTCATGCAAGGATTCTCTGCTCTGCGCATAGTATTCAGAGTCGGTATTACCGGCAGCCAGGCAGTTCGACACAGCATATACGCTTGCCTTATGCCCCTTGGCTTGCTCAAGGGGGCGGTAGCCGAGGCTTGCCACGTCCTGTTGGCTTTCAAGTTGCTCTCCGAACGCACGCGCCTCTTCCGGGCCTACCTTGTCCTTATCGTAATAGATATTGGCAATCATTCCATCCGGACATAAATCGTAGGCATAAAATAGATGCTCACCCATAGCGCAGTGCGGATCTATTTTTTGAATGTCCAGATCGATATAATCACGATGGGCAAAGGGTGTCTGCTGCTTCCAATCCCCATCGAAAAGATGTTGATGCTCAAAGAGCCTGAGATACTCATTTGTCTGCATGTCGATCACCCAATATTCTCGCATCTTGCTCTCCTTTACATGCCTAGTGCGAAAGACTCTTCTTCTTCATCAGGGTAAACATAGTTCTCGCGTTGTAACTCGAGAATGGTTGTGCCGAGCTCTTTTAACTTGTTTATGGCGGTCTCAAGATCTTTCGGGCTATCAATGTTATTGCCATACCCCAGACCATCGCGATAATCACTGACGATCTCAAATTCTTCCCTTGCGCGAACCAGAAAATCAATACGCTCGGCAAACTGCTCGGGAGTGCAATCAAGATTGTCCTCGATACCGCAGACGCTCATAGCAACAATGTTTTTCCCTGGACCGGCATAATCAAACAGAAAGTTGGTCGATATGCCGCTTTCCGTAAAAAGATCCTTTTTGCGGATGTCACCACCCCACCCTCTTTCAAAAAGTTCATTGCGGATTGCATGAAAACGGTGCTGAAAGAGCGGATCGAGCACGTCCTGCATGCTGTCTACAGCTTCGTTATAGATAGCCCTGTAGCCACCGTTTTGCTCAATGGTGGCGTATAGCCTGTCAATTACCTCCTGGCTTCTGTTGTCTGCCATGATTTACCCTCGCTTTCCCTTTACATTCCCGGTGTGGCGCTAAAATCTTCATCGTCCTCGGCATCGTTCTCGTTGCCGGGGTACACATAGTCTTCACTTTGAAGCTCGCGGATGAATTCGCTTAACTGCACAGTTTCCGGAACGTCAATCCCTTCCCTTTCAAGATAGTCTTTGTATTCATCGAGGCGTTCAAAGCTTTCCTTGGCACTCGCTAAGGCATGAACACGCTCGACAAATTGTTCCGGAGTACAATCAAGGTTGTCTTGAATGCCGTAAAACCGTAAAGCGATTATATTCTTCCCGGATGCCGAATTTCGCAGGGCAAAACTTACAGGTTGCTCGTTAAAGGGAGAACGAACACAGACGCCGCAATAATAGCCATCCTCTATCCCATCAATCACAGCACCGGTAATATTTCCATGTTTCCAGCCCTTCTCAGCCACCATCTCCCGCATGGCGTGATATCGGCGTGCAAAGATATACCCGAGCACATCTTCCATTTCATCTAACATGTTTTTGTTGTGCAAGGCACGATAACCGCCAGCCTCTTCAATTAGGCCGCAAAGCCTGTCTGTCAACTCCATTGATTATCTCCTACATTCCGGGTGAAATATCTTCTTCATTTTCCTCAAAGCGTTCGGTCAGCACAGGGAATTGAGAGGACAGGCTTGCCGGAATACTGACCTCCATATCTTCTTTAGTATCCGGGATGTCGTAATGAACGTCAGCGCCATTGTTCCACTGGCCCACAAATTCGCTCGGCTCGCAATAGGCGCACGACACATCCACATCCGGGTTGCGATCCTTAAAATCCTGCAGAGCATTCAGGGGTGGAGCCCAGGCACTATCGACATCTAAAACCACCAGATCTCCATTTGCGTCTGTATCATGGTCTACCTGAATAATATCCACTTCACAGCGCGTTCCCCACTGCTGCCTCTGGCGTTCAACAAGGGCAGAACCCTCAAGCCCCTTCTCGATGGGCGAAAGAAAATTGAGCAAACGCTTGTCTTCAACAGACTGCCTCAAGTCTGCGGCCAGCCCTTTATTCCCCTCCGGGATACTGATAACGATCTTGTTCTCACAAATATTTGCCATTGTTTGCCTCCTTAAAACCTGGGCGATTGATAAGAATCTTCATCTTCAGATTCCTGATACATTTGCTCAAAATCCTGCACCTCATCCTCTTCCAGGCCGGCAAAGTCATAGTCCTTTGCTACCCTGTACAGCGTATCAACGTCTGCGCCGGGGATGAACCTGGCAAAGTCGTATGCGTCACTTGCATTGCCGGTTCTGATCACCATGTCCTGCAGCGGTCTAATGTCTGCCCCTGGGATTTGAGCAAAGGCAAAGGCATGCTCTGCACTTCCGTGGCACATCACAAAACGCTGCTGCATGCGCACGTTGTGTCGGGAGGGGTCTTTGCGTGCGCATTCACACGCATCCCACACCTTCAATCGGCTTTTCATCATCTTCTTGAATCCCATAGTTACATCCCTGGGGAAGCGGAAACATCACCGTCTTGATCTTCCTGTTCAAGCTCGTCTTCATCGTTATCCAAAGATGAAAAAAGCTTGTTAAGCATAGAATTGCACGCATGGTGGGAAGCCCACATATATACCGTGCTGGCCGTAAGGGTTTCGTTGTCTGCCGCCTTTTCAATAAATCGGTGATAAAAAGGCATGGAAAGATTTTCTACAAGGGTTTCGTCCTCATACAGGAAGTGCAGGATAGCTTCAGCGGTTTTTATCCCCCCGCTTCCGGAATAGCCAAAGTTCAAACGGCTTGCGCCCCCAGGCTTATCAACACCAAGAGTCTTTTTGACCGGCTCAGACAAGAGATCTTGTATTTCCTTGCCAGGTTTTTTGCGAGCCGTATACCACACTATTTGAGCATCGTTGTTTTCTTTGCGCTCAAAACGGAATACGCCCCGGCGAAAACTGGTGTCGCCCTGCGCCTTGTTGGCTCGAAGGAGCATGTCTATTGCATCAAAGGTCTTATCGTCCAAATCAGCCATCAAACCCTCGCTATCGGCTTACCCCAGGAAAATCCTGCATATCATCCGATCCATCTTCAAGATACTGCTTTGCAGCATCCACCCATTCATGTTTTGCTTCGTCCAGCACAAATATCATTTTGCTGAACCTGTCGATCAGCCGGTCCTCTTCATGTAGATATTCAACTGAATTTTTAGGGCCAGCCTGCAGACTCAATGCCTCGATAACCCTTCCAAGCTCTGAATGCTCCGGCATAACACCCTGGCGAAGCTTTTGCGCTACCGTGTCACGAAAACCACCTTGTCCATCCCGAAGCTTTTCAGCGACATCCCGCATATCTTTATGGATGTCAGCATAAATATCGGCCTTCAATGAATCCATCTGTCCTTCCATTGCATTTGCCTGCTGGTCGGCCTTGTCCATTTTTCGCGCATGCTCCAAATGAGATAGCCGGACATGTCTTGAGTGTATCTTCCAAAAATCAGTCATTAAACACCTCTTGATGCTACATGGATGGCGCAGAATCGTTTTCTTCGTCTTCGCGAAACTCGCGTATGATTTGCTCCAAAACTTTAATGCCGTTTACACGGCCACCGGTAAGTGGTTCACCGTTGATGCTAAACGAAGAGTCTGCCGCGTTGACAAAGGGCTCAAAGTTCATGGCGTCACTTACGTCCGGATATGCCTCACGTATCGCTGACTCAAGGCGATCAAAAGACATTTCGATAAGGATGTTCTCGAAGTTCGGAATGTCTTCACTCTTGCGCGCCTGGCTCCAAACATCTTCGTCGCTCGGTTCCTCAGCTCCAAAGTGTTCCAGTAGCGGGGAAACCTGTTCCATGACCTGAATATCAAAATCTCTGTAGTTAATCACACGAGCCTCCAAATAAACATCCTGGCTTGCTTTGTTTTTTGAAATAGTACCATGGAAACCAAAAAATATAAATCAAAAATCAAAAGACTTTCTGGACTCCGACCAGAGCAACAGGCTCGCCTTTAGGCAATGTAAGAAATCAACGCGGAGCATGAAGATCATCTTCGCTGCCGGGGTCCATAGGGAAAAAATCAATATTGAGCTGGCGCAAGGTTTTTTCTGCGCGTGAGATTACCAGGTCTGCAAGATTGTCAACAAATTGGACATCTAAGCCAATGTCTTCCCGACTGCTTATTTCTTGAGCGTTTTCCAGGGATTTTTCTCGTATTATATCGGCCTGGCGCTCCAGTGTCTCTATTGCAACTTTAGGCTTGACCCCAATATCTTTTGACAGTCTCTTCCAGTTCTCAAGCTCTACATGTTGAGAGTTGGCAACGCCGCCTATATGCATTGCCATATCGAAAAATTTATTGTAAGCGATCCCGGAAACAATATCGTATGCTGGCGAGAGAGTCTTGGATCCCTTGCTATCATAGACAAACGAGAGGTTTTTCCCATGGCAGTCAGTATTACCCACTAGATAATTAAACACAATCAGGTCTAGCAGACTTTTACGATCTCTTGCCGGGGTTGCGCTATGTGCTCCAAGAAGATCAAAACATTCCTTTATCGTTGGACCCCCATTTTCCTGATATTTATTGGCATGCTTTACCCCTAATGCTTGACAAAAATCTTCCTGGTGGACACGACTCACCTCAAAAGGAGCAAGTATATGTCGGTCATATCGTTCTATCTTGTAAGCTATGTCGTCTTGAATCCGGATTATTTCGCAAGGCGGTACACTTAATGACATCTTCCTGCCAAGGCTCATACAGAAAAATTCATTTTCCACCATGGAATCAAGATATGCAGATTGCGGCTTTATGATATGGGTGCTTGCTGCGCCATTCACGGGTAAATACATGGTGCCAGAGAACTCTCCAACTACGAGTTTGTCCTGCGCACCAGCCAAAGACAGACGGACCTCCTCATGGCCGTTAAGAAAGGGCATGTGTGTTGGAAATGGCATGTCAAGCAGCTCTTCTAAATTGCTCTCGCTTAAGAGGTGGTAAGATGGATCGGGCGAACTTTGAATGTCACGGTATTGAGGTATTATGCTCAGAGCCCCCGCGCAATCCCCGCCAATAGCCTTGAGAAGACCAAAATCATCGCCATAATCCAAACGAAAAACTGCTTTGCATAGATACTCGCGCAAACGGCCTTCCGGCAACAAGTTGCCAAAAAAGGCGTCTGCGGATAGGGGATCTTCTTGCAGGGGCAGAGACACCGAAATAGCAAAACTGTTTGGGCTGGCAAGCCATCGATCCGAATATGTAAACAACAAACCATCAGGGTTTTTGCCTAATCTGCCAACAATACAGTTCGCGTGAAAAACATTCAGGTACTCCATTAGCGTTCCCCTACAAAGATGTCTATTCCCACGCTGTTGCAAAGCTCAATCACCTTGCCAATTTCGGCAGTTGACTTCCCTCGTTCAACCTCGGATATGAAACGCACTCCCAGGTTTGTAAAATTGGCAACGTCATGCAAAGACAAGCCTAACTGTTTTCGCCTCGATCTAATGGCCATCCCTAGATTTTCTGTTGAGGATATTTTCTTGACATCAGGCATCGCATTTTCCCGTTCGGTAAAATAGTGGACATTGGTAGACGGTCTCGCTTGCTTTTGTACCGTTCGGGAAAATAATACATATAGTGAATCAAAACATCAAGGGCAAATCACATCCGCATGGCCTGCCCTGATTCAATCTCGGGCAAGCGTGCAATTTGTCCTGTTATATCCTGATATTTCTCCTGGGCCTGCTCGATAATGTCCTGGCAATCATCTATTGATTCTGGTTGTTCTTCCTGCAGGCGCTCGATTTGTTCAAAGGTAAAGCAAAGTTGTTTTAGCTCATCGGTAATGGTTTCAATCTCTACATGGTCTGCCTGTTTGATCTGGGCAACATGCTCATTGAGAAACGAGCCTATATGCCTTCCTATGCTCTTGAATACCGGGAACAAGACTGATTGCCCCAGGATCTCATGGGCTATCGTTTTGGATTGGCCGGCAACGGCATTTTCCGGGATACCTTTAACCCTTGCATGTTCCTCAACGGTCAAAAGGCGGCTCTTGTCCGGATCTGTTGGGTGCTGAACAAATGGCTCAGTGGAGCGAGCCTTGTTGTATCCCCTTCCGATGGTACCGATTCGCTCTGATTCTTTATTGACAAGCTGACGCGAGAACCCCTTGCCGGCAGCCTTGTCGCGCTCTTCTTTGCTTTTCAAATAGTCGTATGTGCGCCACAGCTCAGACGATTTAGGCAACTCGTCAAGCAAGTCGCCCAGCTTTTTCGGGGGCGTATCGGACGGTTGGATGGTGGACAGGTCGAATTTATCCGCTATGCCTTTGGATACGGCAACCATGATATGCCTGTTGCGGTCCTCAAAGGCTCCCATTTCGCGCCCCAGGACAGTATCATGCACTTCATAGCCTAGCTTGTCCAAAGTCCCTCTGATAAGCGCATAGGTGGCAGAATCCTCGAATTGCGGTACATTCTCCGAGATAACCACAGACGGATTTACGGCTGGCAGAATTTGCATAAGGCCAAACACGGCAGTTCCGGCAGCCTCGTGGCTTTCGCCATGCTTGATCTTGTTTTTTGCTTTACCCGAATTGGAAAATCCGGTGCATGGCAGGCTGACATTGAGGACATCGACAGGGCCTAAAAGCTCGGTTTCCACCTCTTCAAGGGCGGCTTCAAAGATGCGGGTGTCTTCATCGATATGTGGGTTGTTATCGATAGCGCTTTGCAGATACTTCCCCTCTATATCGACAATAAACTCTGAGTGTGCCTTGATCCCGGCTTCGTTAAGCCCTTCATTCAAAGCATACGAAGAAATACCGCCTCCGGCACACAGGGTTGCTTCATCGATGATACCCTGCAAAAGATTGTCAGTCAGGCGCTTTTCTCTTTCGCTTTGCAAAAGATCGTGCGGGTGGACGGTAATGGTAAGCTTTTGCGCTTCAAAGGCAACCCTTACGCGGGGGGCGTCACCCAGGACATCTTCGATGTATTGCGTGACACTGGAACTGCAAAGTTCAACAATAGGCAGTTCTTTGTCCCCGCGCTTCCGGCCGCTTACCTGCCGATCTCCGTTTTCGTCAAGCTCAAGGGTCAGCGAGCGCTTTTGTACGTCAAAGACGGTGTGGTATTTCGCGCCGCGCTCAAAACCGCACAGCGCCATGCGTTTGCCCTCAAGCCACAGGCGCTTATTGTCCTTTTTCTTGCCGACCTTGATGTAACTGACCTGGTTAATCATAGGTTTGCCGCCTTTATTTAGCGTGGTCCGAAAGATTCTTCTTCCTGCTGCTCACTACACCAATCATGGACATCGAGATCGGGGCTGTTAATCATAGTCCCGTCAGCATCGAGGCGCAGAAACATGGCTCCATGGTTCACAGCATATTGAAGCGCTTTGCAAAAGGAGTCGGAAAGCCCCTCGCTTTTGGCTTCGTCAATAGCCTCTGCCAGCTCTTCTACGTCCGGGGTGGTGACGGTGACAAACGCACCCGCAAGATACGGGCTGGACACCGCCCCGGAGGGATCACCGTTTTGGAGTATCTGCATATCTTTTTCCGTGACGTGGGATGTAGACATGTCAACGTAGCTATATAGCCCACTTGCTTCGGGTCCATCGGTGCGCTTTTCCGTGTTTTGCTCAACATCACTTTCACTCTGGGGCTCAAAAGTTTCTCTTAAAACATCGTCCAGGTCTTCAAGACTGTTGTATTGGCCGACAAAGTTATTCTCCCCGTCGTACTCTATCCATTCATCGTCTTCCTTTTGGAGAGTGAACCGCTCACCTTCAAAGTTCTCGTGAAACATTTGTCCGTTATGGTCGGTCTTGATGTATTGGTATGCCATATCTTGCTCCTTGCGTTCCGGTTGTCTGCAGGCGAACAACGGCATGCCCTGCATGATGTCCTGGCGCATTTTGTCCGTGACCGGCAATGAAAGCTGTTCGCTTCCTCCTTCTGCCTGCTCGGTCAACGCCCTGTCGATATAGTGACACGAAATCCCCATGAGATCGTCAAAGGGAAGTTCCTCGATTGCCATTCCCATCTCAACCTTGTCAATGGTCTGCTGCAGATGCAACACAGAGCTTGTGTCATTGTTTTTACGCGCCATACACAAAGCATTTTCGAGAGTGGCGGGGGTAACTGTATTATCGCGATCCTCTATGGTTTTTATTCCATCGTTTATCCTGACCAGCTCAGGCTTGACATTGTATTTTTTGCCAAACTTTTTCATCCAGTTAGGGATAGCTTTGTCATAGAGATCCCGCGCCCATTTAGCGTCGATCTTCAAGTCGTTGCCGGTAAATGTCTGTCTGGATATATGGTTTTCACCTGGAGGCGTAACAAAATCACTGTCGATATTCTCACCGCCTACAATCCTGTCAGCCATGTCCTTTCCGATATGGTCAGCAATTTCTGGTTCAGCTAGAACCTTCCCGAAAAGATTATTGCCATCATGGTCAATGGCGTTTATCAGATACCCCCCACCTTGCTGCTGAAATGCGTGAAGAGTGTCGATTTTCTTATCCAACGAATACCGCTCGGCGGTCTGTTCACCTGTCACCCAGGCCACACGATCATAACCCTCTTCGGCGGCAAGACGCATAACGCGCTTGAGGGCAAGGTTTTGCCATCCGGAATCTTTAACAAAGGGGGCGTCAAGCGTGCCTCTTTCATGCTTGTTAGCAGGGTCAATAAACACTCGCCGCCCTTCATGGGCCTTCTCTGCCTCATCCCTGTTCGGGTAGACTCCGAGTTCCTTGCCGCCGAAATCGCGAACCACAACCTCTTCGCCGGTGGCAAATCCGTTTTTGCGCCCTGCATGGTTCCAATCGCTCTGGATCTCTTCAATAAACAACACTCTTTCGCCATTCACATCGCGATCGTTGAGGCGCATGTGGGCGAGAATGTTGAGCTCTGACCAATGGTCAGAATGGAAATTGCTGTCGAATTGCCGCCTTGACTTTCCTTGCAATTCACGCATTCGCTCCAGGTCTTTTGCAGGAAAGTCCGGCTCGTTGTTCATTCTCCGCGCCAAACGTTCTTCCTCTTGCTTTTCGGCTTCGGTAAGAACTGCGTTATCAGGAAGTTTCAGCAGTATCTCGCGGTAACTATCCCCTTCGGGCAGAGTGTATTCCTCGAACTTTGTGGCTTGGCCTCCCGAAACCGTAAGGCGGAAGCTACTATCGTTGACACGCATCAGCGCAGTATAAACGGCGTCTTCATCGTCTTCATCTATGAGATCATTTACAACCATTCCATCAGAAAAGTACACTGTGCGCTGATCCATATTTTCGTCGTACTCGACTGATTCAACATCCTCAAACGTATACAGCTTTCCGTCTTTGCCGCCCTTCACGATCTCTTCAATACGCACGCCCCCGCCCTCAAGAAAATCAAGGATCTCTTTTTTGGATACCTTGCCAGCTTTGGTGTCCAGCCAATCTTTAAGGCCGGTCCATTCAATCTCTTCTTGTTTGACAAAGGGCTGTTTCTTGAGCGCGTTGATCCATGAATTTGCCGGGAGAGAATCGTTCTTTACCTTTGCGGCGGCACGAAACAGTGCTGAATAGAAGCCTAAATTTCCAATGTCTTTTTGGCTAAAGGCAGGTGCGGGAGAAAGCGTATCCAGAATACGCGATACCATGGAGTGCTTTTTCTTCTGTTGTTTGACAAAGGAACGAAAGGATTGCTCTACCAGAGCCGTGAAGTCTTCGGCTTTGAATTTTGTGGTTGGCAGGTTGTGCCGATACATCCATGCCTTTGCTGCAGAAGTCATGCGCTGTACCAGGCCCCGGCGCGGGTTTTTCTGCACGTAGTACGCAAACCCCTCTTCGTCACGCAAAAAAGCCGGCGTGCTTTTCGGAACACTCTTATACGCCTCACGCACTTTTGCGTCCGTAGGCTCAAGCGAACTGAACCGCTCAAGCACATCGTCTTTGATTTTGATAAACTGCGGATCTTCGCGTACAAGCAGATGAACCGCCTCGTGGCGCAAAATATCCGGGGTTTCCCCGGAGGCAATCTGGTCGGCCACAAGGTATATGGTGCCCTGGTGGTACAGGCCCACGGTGTTTTCGTTCAGCTTTGAGTGCAGCGCGATAATGTCTATGTCGGCATCATCGAAGATCACATAATTGTAGTGTTGTGGGGTGTGCTCATGGAACAGATTAGCATGGCGGCTATCGCCATCCAGATATTTGATTCCTCGGATACCAAGGGAATTGAGGTAAACGGATGTAGCGTGTTGTACAGTCTGCAAGTCGTCCGGAGTCATGCCGATTTGCTCCCACATCGCATCATCCGTGACAAACCTTTTCGTTATTTCATCGTAAGCCCCTTCCCCGGTGTTCGGGCCAATGCCAATACCGGCTAGGTGAAGAGCCCTTTGCACTTTTTCGCTCTGCTCATTTAGCGACCTGTCCCACAAGAGGTATTCGTCTTCCTGGGGTGAAAGATTCACCTGGTAAACCGAACCACGGTATTTCTCTTCGACCTCATCTCTTACGTTTGCCGGGAAAGTAAATGGGTCAATCTCTTCGTCAAGCCACAGCTCAACAAATTCATCCCTGGTATACCTTTGGCGTGTGGGGCCTATGGCAACAGTGTCGTGGTGAGAGGATTTTTTCAGGAGAGCATCGAAAAAGGCTTCTGCAATCTCGTCCGGCTCCAGCTCGCCAATTCGCAGGTCACTGGTCTGGTCGCGATACCACTGCGCCACTTCACGCCTTGAACTGAAATACAGCCCATGCCCGAAGCCCTGAAAGCCTTCGCCATTGCCTACACGGCCCATATCGAACCTGTCAAAGACGTATGGAGAACCGTGCCATGCGATTGAAGGAAGGGCATGGCGAAGGTTTTGCGGTAAATCTTCGACTGCCTCAACAATTTTGAGTTTGCCGGAATTTGTCAGGGTATCAAAACCACCCTGAAGAAACTCGCGAGCTTCGCGAGCTACTCTGTCTGAATAATACTGGCTGGGCATAACACCTCCTGACAGGTCTGCCAAAGGATGTGGTCCTATAGGCTAACATCCTGGCGATCCTGGTATCCAGCCAGAACATCCTCAAAAACTTTAACCTGGCAATCTTCCAGATCGTCCATGCCATACTGCTGGGCGGTATCATAGAGCAGTTCAACATCAGCCTGTTCTACATCACGCGCAAACATGAGGCAGTCAAGAGCCGTTCCGTTCTCCATCACAACCTGTTGTAGTGCGTCAATATTGGCACTTTCGACATCCATGCAATACAACCTGGCAAGCAAAGGAACTTTTGCGTCAACCACAAGGGCTTCCATGGCTTTAACAACGCTTGAATGATCGCGCCCCTCTTCCTTGCCAGCCTGCTCAAAATAACAGGCAAGATCGTATGCCTTTAACCCGCCCTGGAATGAAACCGGACTATCTTTTTTCTTCACAATGGCCTCCCTGTTCTTGACCTATTAGCTCTACAACGTCGCTTAAAAGCT
>Ga0265295_1007351_pt1 | contig 12746 bp, 8 predicted proteins | sample Munlansysbiofilm_FD_192503 | JGI IMG/M metagenome (GOLD analysis project Ga0265295, IMG submission 192503) | Leachate microbial communities from a municipal landfill in Southern Ontario, Canada - Methane capture system biofilm | ecosystem: Engineered > Solid waste > Landfill > Unclassified ... | reverse complement strand
GGAATACCCCGTTTTTTGGCGGCAGACAAATCAACCTGGTTGGTACCTATGCAAAAGCATCCAACCGCAATCAGTTTCTTGGCCGCAGCAAACACCTCTTCGGTCAATTGCGTACGCGAACGGATACCCACAAAATGCGCATCGGCAATCGCTTCTTTCAATTGATCGCTATCCAGTGCTTTTTTCTGATAGTCAATTTGTGTATAGCCCGATGCATGCAAAACATCAATCGCGTTCTGGTGAACACCTTCCAGCAACAGGAATTTGATTTTGCTTTTGTCTAATGAGAACTTTTCCATACCACTTTCCATAAGAAAATAACAATTTATGTAACTATTGTATAGTAATTTACTCGGGTATATGCCAATTGCCAATCCCCGAATCCATAAAAAAATCGCCTGATTGTGACATCAGGCGATTGATCAGCGTCAACAGCAACAGTTATTATTCTGCTGCGGGTGGTTCATCTGAAGGCGTGTTGTTAAACGGTGCAAAAATACTTTCCAGTGAAACCGGTGCTGAAGTCGGTTCTTCGAAAGGATTTTCTTTAGCACGTGCTGCCATACGTTCTGCACGTTCATTTTCTTCCTTCACTTTACGGGCATGGTGATAAGCCAGGCCAGTACCTGCCGGAATCAGGCGACCCACAATCACGTTTTCTTTCAGGCCACGCAGTTCATCACGTTTACCCATGATGGCTGCTTCGGTAAGAACACGGGTTGTTTCCTGGAACGATGCCGCTGAAATGAAGGAATCGGTAGAAAGCGAGGCTTTCGTGATACCCAACAGAACGTTATCGTAGGTTGCCGGTATTTTATTATCGGCAGTCATGCGATCATTTTCATTCAGCAGTTCTGAACGCTCAACTTGTTCACCCGGGATGAATGATGTATCACCCGCGTCAACAATATTTACACGACGCAGCATCTGACGAACAATCACTTCAATGTGCTTGTCGTTGATCTTCACGCCTTGCAAACGGTAAACGTCCTGAACTTCGTTAACCACATAATTGGCCAGTTGCTCAATACCCTTCAAACGCAGAATATCGTGCGGGTCAGCCGGGCCGTCAACAATCAACTCACCCTGGTTAACCACCTGACCATCGTGAACCATGACCTGTTTCTCTTTAGGAATCAGGAATTCATGGGCGACGCCATCGATATCGGTTAACACCAGACGCTGTTTACCTTTGGTGTCTTTACCAAAAGAAACGGTACCGGTCACATCAGCCAAAATACCGGCGTCTTTGGGTGAACGGGCTTCAAACAGCTCGGCCACACGTGGCAGACCCCCGGTAATATCACGGGTTTTCTGTGATTCTTGTGGAATACGGGCCAACACCTCACCAATATTAACCTGCTGTCCGTCACGAACCGTAATCAGGGCACCAACCGGGAACGAAATATTCACCGAGTGATCGGTACCGGCAATCTTGACCTCTTCTCCAACTTCATTCAGAAGCTTGATCTGAGGACGCATCATGATCTTGCCACCACGCGTTTTCGGTGTAATAACCACCAAGGTAGACAAGCCGGTAATATCATCAAGCTGCTTGGCGACGGTTACGCCTTCTTCGATATTTTCGAAGCGGACGCTTCCGGTATACTCAGAAACAATCGGACGAGTCAGTGGATCCCAGGTGGCCAGACGAGCACCTGCTTTAACAGCCTCGTTGTCACCCACCAGAATAGTGGCGCCATAAGGAATTTTGTGGCGTTCACGTTCACGGTTGCTATCATCAAAAATAACAATTTCACCCGAACGGGAAATGGCAATGCGTTCGTTCTTGGCATTGGTCACATAGCGCATGGAACTGGTAAAACCAACCGTACCGGCTGATTTGGTTTCAACAGCAGACGCCATCGCGGCACGTGATGCGGCACCACCAATGTGGAAAGTACGCATCGTAAGCTGAGTACCTGGCTCACCAATTGACTGGGCTGCAATAACACCCACTGCTTCACCGGTATTAACCAGATAACCACGACCCAGATCACGACCATAACAATGGGCACACAATCCATGACGGGTTTCACATGTCAGCGGTGTACGGATTTTGACTTCATCAACGCCCAGCTTATCGATCAGCTCAACGACATCTTCGTCAAGCATGGTACCAGCGGTAATAGCGGTTTCCTGAGTATCAGGATTAACAATATCCACCGCGGTTACACGACCCAGAATACGGTCACGTAACGGTTCGATAACCTCACCACCTTCCAGCAGGGCTTTCATGACATAGCCCTGGCTTGTGCCACAATCGGTTTCAGTAATGACCAGATCCTGGGTTACGTCAACCAGACGGCGCGTCAGGTAACCCGAGTTCGCCGTCTTCAATGCGGTATCGGCCAGACCTTTACGCGCCCCGTGAGTGGAAATAAAGTACTGAAGAACGTTCAGGCCTTCACGGAAGTTTGCGGTAATCGGGGTTTCAATAATGGAGCCATCGGGCTTGGCCATCAGGCCACGCATACCGGCCAGCTGACGGATCTGGGCAGCAGAACCCCGGGCACCGGAGTCAGCCATCATGTAGATGGAGTTGAATGATTCCTGACGGACTGTATCACCGAAACGATCTTCAACCGGTTCGGTTGCCAGCTGTTCCATCATGGCCTTGCCGATCTTGTCACCAGCCTTGCCCCAGATATCCACCACGTTGTTATAGCGTTCCTGGGCGGTTACCAGACCTGAAGAGTACTGTTTGTCAATTTCCTTGACTTCTCCACTGGCCTGTTCAAGGATTTCTTCCTTGTTGGTTGGGATAACCATATCGCCCATGGCAATAGAAATACCTGCCCGGGTTGCCAGACGGAAACCGTTTTGCATTAACTTGTCAGCAAAAATAACGGTATCACGCAGGCCACAACGACGGAAAGACTGGTTAATAAGGCGTGAAAGTTCTTTTTTCTTCAGCGACCGGTTAAGTACTGAGAATGGCAGGCCTTTAGGCAAAATTTCAGACAGCATGGCGCGGCCAACCGTTGTTTCAAAACGGCGCAACACCGGTTGCCATTCATCATTTTCATCTTTGACGTACTCGTTCAGACGAACAGTAATGCGTGAATGAAGCTCAACCACACCATTGTCATAGGCACGATGCACCTCGGCCAAATCGGCAAAGAACAGGCCTTCACCCTTGCCATTGATACGCTCACGGGTTGTGTAATACAAGCCCAGCACGATATCCTGTGAAGGAACAATGGAAGGTTCGCCACTGGCAGGGAACAGCACGTTGTTGGTCGCCAGCATCAAGGTACGGGCTTCCAGCTGTGCCTCAAGTGACAATGGAACGTGAACCGCCATCTGGTCACCGTCAAAGTCGGCGTTAAACGCCGCACAAACCAGCGGGTGCAATTGGATTGCCTTACCTTCGATCAGGACCGGTTCAAAGGCCTGAATACCCAAACGGTGCAGCGTTGGTGCACGGTTAAGCATAACAGGATGCTGGCGGATGACTTCCTCAAGAATATCCCATACCACGGGTTCCTGGGCTTCAACCAGTTTCTTGGCAGCCTTGATGGTGGTGGCCAGACCCATGGTTTCAAGACGGTTGAAAATGAACGGTTTAAACAGTTCAAGCGCCATTAATTTGGGCAAACCGCATTGATGCAAAAGCAGCTGCGGACCCACCACAATAACCGAACGACCAGAGTAGTCAACCCGTTTACCCAACAGGTTCTGACGGAAACGGCCGCTCTTGCCCTTGATCATGTCGGACAGGGATTTGAGCTGGCGCTTGTTGGCACCCGTCATGGCTTTACCACGACGGCCGTTATCCAGCAGTGAATCTACCGCTTCCTGCAGCATACGTTTTTCGTTGCGCAGGATGATATCGGGTGCTTTCAGTTCGATCAGGCGTTTCAGACGGTTATTACGGTTAATAACACGGCGATACAGATCGTTCAGATCTGACGTGGCAAAACGACCACCATCCAGCGGTACCAACGGACGCAAGTCGGGTGGCAGCACAGGCAGCACTTCCAGGATCATCCAGTCAGGCTTGATGCCTGATTTCTGGAAGCCTTCAATAACCTTCAGGCGCTTGGAGATTTTCTTGATCTTGGCATCGGAAGAAGTGGCCTTCAATTCGGCCCGCAATGCTTCTGCTTCACGGTCAATGTCAATCGTGCGCAGCAGTTCGCGAATTGCTTCAGCACCCATTAAGGCTGTGAAATCATCGCCATATTCTTCTGTTTTAGCCAGGAAGTCATCGTCAGACATGATCTGACCGCGTTTTAGCGGTGTCATGCCCGGTTCAATCACGCACCATGCCTCGAAGTACAGAACCCGCTCGATATCGCGCAGGGTCATGTCAAGTACCATGCCCAAACGGGACGGCAAGCTTTTCAGGAACCAGATGTGCGCAACCGGACTGGCCAGTTCAATATGGCCCATGCGCTCGCGACGAACTTTGGTAACCGTAACTTCGACGCCGCATTTTTCACAAATGACACCACGATGTTTCAGTCGTTTGTATTTCCCGCAAAGACATTCATAATCTTTGATGGGACCAAAAATCTTGGCGCAAAACAAACCATCACGTTCGGGTTTAAACGTACGATAGTTGATGGTTTCGGGTTTGCGCACTTCACCATAAGACCACGAACGGATTTTTTCTGGAGAAGCAATCCCGATCTTGATGATATCAAATTGATCATCTTGCGAGATTTGTTTGAATAAACCTAGTAATCCCTTCATTCTTTACGCTCCAAATCCATATCGAGTGACAGTGATCGAATTTCCTTGACCAACACGTTAAACGATTCTGGCATACCTGCATCAATTACATGATCGCCCTTAACGATGTTTTCATACACTTTGGTACGACCGTTAATGTCATCCGACTTAACGGTCAACATTTCCTGCAATGTGTATGAAGCACCATATGCCTCAAGCGCCCAAACTTCCATCTCACCAAAACGCTGGCCACCAAACTGGGCTTTACCACCCAACGGCTGCTGGGTAACCAATGAGTAAGGACCCGTAGAACGAGCATGCATCTTATCGTCAACCAGGTGATGCAGCTTCAGATAGTGCATATAACCAATTGTGACAGGACGCTCGAAACGGTCTCCGGTACGGCCATCGAACAGATAAGCCTGTGTGCGGGTGTCTGTCAGTTCCAGCTGCTCTTTAATCTCATCGGGATAAGCAATCTTCAGCATGGTATCGATTTCTTCTTCGGTAGCACCGTCAAAGACCGGCGTTGCCAAAGGAACACCGTTTTTCAGATTGTGAGCCATATCAATGATCTCTTCATCGCTCAACACTTCAAGGTGAGCCTTGCTACCGGCTGTGTTGTAAACGGTATTCAGGAACTCACGCAATTGCTCAACCTGCACTTCGCGCTCATCACGAAGCATGTCGGCAATACGATAGCCAATACCTTTTGCAGCCCAACCCAAATGAACTTCAAGCACCTGGCCCACGTTCATCCGTGAAGGAACGCCCAAGGGGTTCAATACGATGTCAGCAGGCGTACCGTCAGCCATATGAGGCATATCTTCAACGGGGGTAATACGGGATACAACACCCTTGTTACCATGACGGCCAGCCATTTTATCGCCAGGTTGCAGACGACGTTTAACAGCCAGATAGACCTTGATCATTTTCAGGACACCGGGGGGCAATTCATCACCCTGTGTCAGCTTCTTGCGCTTTTCTTCAAAGGCCAGGTCAAACTCATGACGTTTCTGTTCAACCGATTCTTTAATCTGCTCCAGGGCAACCGCATGGTCTTCGTCAGCAAGACGAATGTCAAACCACTGCCAGCGATCAACACCTTCAAGATACTCGGCGGTAATTGCGGTGCCTTTTGGCAGGCGATTTGGACCACCGTTAACCGTTTTGCCAATCAGCAATTTGCGGATACGGTCAAATGTATCGTTTTCAACAATACGCAACTGGTCATTCAGATCCATGCGATAGCGGCTAAGTTCATCATTAATGATGGATTCAGCACGTTTATCGCGTGGCACGCCTTCACGGGTAAATACCTGAACGTCAATAACCGTTCCCACCATGCCTGAAGGCACGCGCAAGGAGGTATCTTTCACGTCTGAGGCTTTTTCACCAAAAATCGCGCGCAGCAGTTTTTCTTCCGGCGTCAGCTGGGTTTCACCTTTTGGTGTTACCTTGCCAACCAGTACGTCATCGGCACGTACTTCAGCACCAATATAAACAATACCGGCCTCGTCAAGACGGTTTAACTGTGCTTCAGGCAGGTTGCTGATATCGCGGGTGATTTCTTCATTACCCAGTTTGGTATCACGCGCAACAACGGTCAATTCTTCAATGTGAATTGACGTATAACGATCATCGGCAACCACTTTTTCGGAAATAAGGATTGAATCCTCGTAGTTATAACCGTTCCAGGGCATGAAAGCGATCAGCATGTTCTGACCCAGTGCCAGCTCACCCAGATCGGTAGAAGCACCATCAGCCAGCACGTCGCCACGGGCAACATGATCGCCACGTTTGACAATAGGACGCTGGTTAATATTGGTATTCTGGTTAGAACGGGTATATTTGATCATGTTGTAGATATCTACACCCACCTCACCTGCCTGGTTCTCTTCGTCATTAACACGAATAACCACACGCTCGGCATCAACGTGATCAACAATACCACCACGCTGCGCCTGTACGGTTGTACCAGAGTCAACTGCAACAGTACGTTCAATACCGGTACCTACCAATGGCTTTTCAGGACGCAGGCAAGGAACGGCCTGACGTTGCATGTTGGCACCCATCAGAGCCCGGTTCGCGTCATCGTGCTCAAGGAAAGGAATCAGGGAAGCCGCAACCGACACAATTTGTGAAGGAGCAACGTCCATGTAGTGAATATTGCCAGGCGCTGTCAGCATGGTTTCACCCGCTTCACGACAAGCAATCAGGTCTCCTGCAAAACTGCCATCTTCATTCAGTTCTGCGTTAGCCTGAGCAATCACATAACGGCTTTCTTCAATAGCGGACAGGTAATCAATTTGATCACTGACTTTGCCATCGATAATTTTGCGGTAAGGCGTTTCAAGGAAACCATACTCGTTCAGGCGTGCATACAACGCCATGGAGTTGATCAGACCAATGTTTGGGCCTTCAGGCGTTTCGATGGGGCATACGCGACCATAGTGAGTCGGGTGTACGTCACGAACCTCAAAGCCGGCACGTTCACGGGTCAGACCGCCAGGGCCAAGTGCAGAAACACGGCGTTTGTGCGTAATTTCTGACAATGGGTTGGTTTGGTCCATAAACTGGGAAAGCTGGCTTGAACCGAAGAATTCCTTGATAGCGGCAGAAATAGGCTTGGAGTTGATCAGGTCATGCGGCATCAGGTTATCGGCTTCAGCCTGACCCAGACGCTCTTTCACGGCGCGTTCAACACGAACCAGACCGGCACGGAACTGGTTTTCGGCCAATTCACCAACACAACGGACACGGCGGTTACCCAGGTGATCGATATCATCAATCACACCCTGGCCGTTACGCAGCGCAACCAATACCTTGATGGTTTCAAGAATATCTTCATCGGTAAGCGTCATTGGGCCGGTAATTTCATCACCACGACCCAGACGACGGTTTACTTTCATGCGGCCGACACGTGACAAATCATACGTGTCTTCGCTATAAAACAGACGCTGGAACAGGGCCTCGACAGCTTCTTCGGTTGGAGGCTCACCTGGACGCATCATGCGGTAAATAGCGATACGCGCGGCATTCTGGTCGACGGTGTCGTCGGTACGCAGGGTTAGTGAAATATAAGCACCACGATCCAGTTCGTTGGTGTAAATGGTCTGAAATTCGCGAATATTGGCATCACGCATTTTTTCCAGCAAAGATTCGGTAATTTCATCATTGGCATTGGCAATGATTTCACCGGTTTCTTCACTAATGATGTTTTTTGCCAACACTTCACCGATCAGGAAATCTTCCGGTACGGAAATACGCTCGATCTTGGCCGCAGCCAGATCACGCAAATGCCTGGTGTTGATCCGTTTGTCTTTTTCAACAATAACATTGCCGTCTTTATCTTTCAGATCAAACCCGAGAACGTCTCCTTTCCAGCGCTCAGGGACGAACTCCATGATGGCACCCGTTGATTTCAACTCATAATGATCGAAATCAAAGAAATGCGCGAGAATGGTTTCGGGCTGCATGCCAATGGCTTTAAGCAGAATGGAAACCGGCATTTTACGACGGCGGTCGATACGGAAAAACAGGATATCTTTTGGATCAAATTCGAAGTCTAACCAGGAGCCGCGGTAAGGAATCACGCGGGCTGAAAACAGCAATTTACCTGAACTGTGGGTTTTACCACGATCATGTTCAAAGAAAACGCCTGGTGAACGGTGTAACTGGGAAACAATGACACGTTCGGTGCCATTGATCACGAAAGAACCGGTATCAGTCATGAGTGGCATTTCACCCATATAAACTTCCTGTTCTTTCACTTCTTTAATCGTTGGTTTGCTTACTTCGCGGTCCAGAAGTACCAAGCGTACTTTAGCGCGCAGGGGTGAAGCATAGGTCAAACCGCGCAGCTGACATTCTTTAACATCAAATACGGGTTCGCCCAACACATAACTAACAAACTCTAGACGAGCCATGCCGTTATGGCTGATAATAGGAAAAATTGAATTGAACGCAGCTTGCAGACCTTCGTCTTTGCGTACTGACGAACGAGCATCAGATTGTAAAAATGTACGGTAAGAATGTAATTGCGTTGCTAGTAAGTAGGGAACATCCTGAACATCTTCACGTTTTGCGAAGCTTTTACGGATACGCTTTCTTTCTGTGTACGAGTAAGGCATGAGCACTCCGACTCGAGAGGTTGCACGGACTATGGGACTCCATAACCGTTTGGGTTTTACGACTCCACGAAAAACGGCTTTTATTAATGTAGCATTAAACTTAATGCAATAAAGCGCGTCTTTCCTGAAAGCGCAAAAACCCGGAGGTAGCAAGAGCCACTCCGGGTAACATTAAGTAAAGATTACTTAAGTTCGACTTTAGCGCCAGCTTCTTCAAGCTTCTTCTGGGCTTCTTCAGCTTCAGCTTTAGACAAGCCTTCTTTAACAGCTTTAGGAGCACCGTCAACCAGTTCTTTAGCTTCTTTCAGGCCCAGACCTGTCAGTTCGCGAACTGCTTTAATAACGTTAACTTTTGATGCGCCAACTTCAGCCAGGAAAACTGTAAATTCAGTTTGCTCAGCTGCTGCTGCACCAGCGTCGCCACCAGCAGCAGGTGCTGCTACGGCTACGGCTGCTGCTGCAGACACGCCAAATTTTTCTTCCATTTCTGTAATCAGTTCGGACAATTCCAGCACGGTCATGCTAGCGATTGCGTCCAGAATTTCTGCTTTGCTTAAAGCCATTTTAAGAACTCCAAATAAATAAATTTAATGCCAGGGTTTTGTATCGCTTAGTCTTTAAAAAAGATCCAATAAAGCTTGCCTTATGCAGCTTCTTTTTGATCGCGCACGGCAGCAAGGCCACGAACGAACTTGGTTGGAACTTCATTAAGCGTACGCACAAATTGTGCAACAGGTGCTTGCATGGTACCCAACAGTTTCGCCAGCAACTCTTCGCGAGAAGGCATTGTTGCCAATGCTTTAACGCCAGCTTCGTCTAAAAGATTGTTTGGTAATGAACCAGCTTTCAGAACGATTTTGTCGTTGGTTTTGGCGAATGTAGAAAGTACTTTTGCAGCCGCTACAGGATCACTACTGACCGCATAGATCAGGGGACCTGTCAATTGATCGGATAAACCCTCGAAAGGTGTACCGGCAATTGAGCGACGTACAAGCGTGTTTTTCAGGACACGCAGATACACACCAGATTCACGTGCAGTTTTGCGCAATACGGTGACAGAAGCAACGTCAATACCACGGTACTCAGCAACAATAACAGATTGAGCATTGGCAACTTGTGCCGATACTTCTTCAATTACTGCCGCTTTCTCATTACGATTGAGACTCACGGTTTGAACACTCCATCTAAAGACGCGGGAGGGAAGGGTTCCCAATTACGTCAACCATATGCGGCGTACCTCTGGTAGAGCTCTGAATAGAATTCTTCCATGGGACGCCGTCTACGTTGGATCCGGAAACTTCCCGGGATTAAGTCAGGTAAAAACTTGCCCGACTCCAACGGTCTTTGACAGCAATGCCCGGTGCACGACCAGACATAGCCCAAAGTTCTTTAACGTCAGACTGCCAAAGAGGCAATCTCAACTTTGGCTCCGCCACCCATTGTGGATGACACAGCCACTTTACGCAGGTAAACACCTTTTGAGGTAGCAGGACGTGCTTTGTTCAAAGCATCAATCAGTGCTGCCAGGTTTTCCTGCAATTGTTCTGTACCAAAAGATGCACGACCGATTGTTGCATGGATAATACCAGCTTTGTCGGTACGATACTGAATTTGACCGGCTTTTGCATTTTTAACTGCAGTCGCCACGTCGGGAGTTACAGTACCTACTTTAGGGTTTGGCATCAGGCCACGGGGACCCAAAATTTGACCCAATGCACCAACAACACGCATTGTATCGGGTGAAGCGATAACGATATCAAAATCAAATTGACCGGCCTTGATCTGGTCTGCCAGATCTTCCATGCCAACGATATCAGCACCCGCTTCTTTGGCGGCTTCAGCTTTTTCACCTTGTGCAAATACAGCAACACGCACGGATTTACCGGTACCGGCAGGCAATACAACTGAACCACGGACCAATTGATCGGATTTTTTAGGGTCAATACCCAATTGTACCGCTACATCAATGGATTCATCGAATTTAGCAGTCGCAGTTTCCTTAACCAGCGTCAGGGCTTCTGAAACAGGATACAGTTTGGTGCGATCAATTTTTTCTGCAATTGCTGCAGCGCGTTTAGATAACTTGGCCATTAGATTACACCCTCAACTGTGATACCCATGCTGCGTGCGCTACCAGCGATCGTACGAACAGCAGCGTCCAGATCGGCAGCGGTCAGGTCAGGTTCTTTGGTTTTGGCAATTTCTTCAGCCTGTGCACGTGTCAATGTACCAACTTTGTCAGTATGTGGACGTGGGGAACCTTTCTGGATACCTGCTGCTTTCTTGATCAGAATAGTAGCAGGAGGGGTTTTCATGATGAACGTGAATGATTTATCTGCAAAAGCAGTAATCACTACAGGAATTGGCAAACCGGGTTCCATGCCTTGTGTTTTAGCATTGAACGCTTTGCAGAACTCCATAATATTCAGACCACGTTGACCCAAAGCAGGGCCAATTGGAGGTGATGGATTAGCTTTACCAGCTGGCACTTGCAGCTTGATGAAGCCGACGATTTTTTTCGCCATTTTTAGCTCCTTACGGGTAATAACGCAATAATGATCTTGCTCCCCGGGTTAATAAAATCAGACCTTTTCGACCTGACTGAAATCCAGTTCTACGGGTGTTGCACGACCAAAAATCGTGACACTGACACGTACTTTACTTTTTTCGTAGTTAACTTCTTCAACGTTACCGTTAAAGTCGGCAAATGGGCCTTCTTTAACACGAAGCATTTCGCCAACTTCGAATAATATTTTCGGACGGGGTTTTTCACCACCTTCTTCAATCTGAGACAGAATTTTTTCAACTTCTTTCTCGGAAATGGGGGTTGGCCTATTGCCTGATCCACCCAGGAATCCGGTAACACGGTTTGTATTTTTTACAAGATGCCATGTTTCATCGGTAAGGTCCATTTCAACCAGGACATAACCTGGGAAAATACGACGCTCTGTGATGGATTTTTGACCGCCTTTGACCTCAATCACTTCTTCTGAAGGTACCAGAATGCGACCAAATGAAGTTTGCAAGCCAGCACGCTCGATTTTTTCGAGCAGGGCTTTATGAACACTTTTTTCCATGCCAGAATAGACATGCACAACGTACCAACGCTTACTCATTTGCTTGTCCTTAGTTCCAGCCTAATGCGACGCCATAGATAAGCCAACCTAACACTTTATCTACAATCCAAAGAAATAATGCCATTACGCTGACAAATGCAAATACAATGCCCGTCATTTGAATGGTTTCTTTTCTGGTTGGCCATATTACGCGTTTTAATTCATTGTATGAACCGGTAGCAAAACTGACAATGCGCTTACCAGGCTCGCTGAACCATACTAGCAAAGCCGCAACAATCAAGCTACCAATAAAAATACCTACACGCGCATAACCATTTAAATCACTAAAAAATGAATACGCAAATATACCCGCAGCAATAACAACGATTGCCATAACAATTTTGGCTTTATCTGCAGGTTGGGTGATGGTTTCTACACTACTGTTTGACATTTGCTTGAGCAGCCTTCTTTTAGCGGCGCCATAATAATGGTGGCAGGGGCAGTAGGAATCGAACCTACAACCTTCGGTTTTGGAGACCGACGCTCTGCCAATTGAGCTATACCCCTAATTTTTTAATTTCTGTACTGATTTACAGAAATCTGGGTAGTACAATGTACTACCCATACTACTTTTTACTATTAAGCAGCGATTTTAGCAACAACACCGGCGCCAACAGTACGGCCGCCTTCACGAATCGCAAAACGCAGGCCTTCTTCCATCGCGATAGGTGCAATCAGCTCTACGTCCATAGAGACGTTATCACCGGGCAGAACCATTTCTTTGTCTGCTGGCAATGTGATGGTACCGGTTACGTCAGTGGTACGGAAGTAAAACTGTGGGCGGTAACCCTGGAAGAATGGCGTGTGACGACCACCC
>Ga0265295_1007350_pt1 | contig 12747 bp, 10 predicted proteins | sample Munlansysbiofilm_FD_192503 | JGI IMG/M metagenome (GOLD analysis project Ga0265295, IMG submission 192503) | Leachate microbial communities from a municipal landfill in Southern Ontario, Canada - Methane capture system biofilm | ecosystem: Engineered > Solid waste > Landfill > Unclassified ... | reverse complement strand
CGGATCACCAGAGATAGCGCGAGGGCTGGAGTGAGGATGAGCAGCACGTCTCCCAGCGGGTAGAACGTGCTGACAACGAGCCCCCAGAATCCGAGCTCGGCGGTGCCGGCGGGGAAGATGTACGGCACCAGCAGGAGCACGAACAGCACGAGCGTGAGCGCGAGTCCCACAACGGCGGCGATCATGATCGGCGTGCGAGCAGGTGCGAGATCCCGGTACGAGCGGATAGCGAGCACCAAAGCGGCCAGGAAGAAGCCGTACTGCAGCACGTAGAATACGTCCGCCAGGCTCGGATACGGGTCCAGGCCCATGTGCAGATCAAGCACAGTCCAGACCACGTCGCCGACGGCGTACGAAGCGACGCCCAGGCCGACGAGCAACCACTGCCGGCCTACCCCCTGGTCGAGTCCGATGCGCACCGCCACGCTGAGTATCATCGCGGCGAGCACCACCTGCAGGATCGTCCCATACCAGTACGCTCCGGCGTACGCGCCATCACTCAGAGAGCCCGCGTACATCTGTGAGCTGAGGAACGAGAAGATCGCAGTAAGCCCAACGAGCACTCCCGCGGTAGCGTACGTACCGGGAGTGATGACGCCGCTCGTGCGCGGGGCCGTAGTCTGTGCGCTCATCAGTCGCCCCTTTCGATCTGCCCGAGTAGGTCGTCGATCACAGCGCTTGGGGCAACGGGGCCGAGCAGCCTGCGGACGTTCGACTCAAGGGCCGCCAGGTCGCCGTTGTCCAGCTCGTCAGCGGTCTTGCCGATCGAGAGTGCCGTACCCCGTACGCATGTGTCCGCCACGGTCGCACCAACGTACGGAGTCAGTGCGGCAATGACGCGCTCACGTAAGATAGCCATGAATCCCCCAGTCTTCAGACCCCGTGCCGAGTGCGGCCTCGATACAAGTATCGGACTCCCCCCCGACTGCACCTGAGTGTCGGTGTAGGCCCAACCTCCTGTCAAGGAGCTCTCCCCGGGTGAGCGCGTAAGGATTCGGGGGGTCTGCTCTCAGTTCAAGGGATTGAACATCGCAAGGAACTGCTGCCTGGTCGAGAATGGCATGAGATGCCCTGACGGTGGCTCGTATCCCTTTCCGTCCGAGCGTACCATCTCGTAGCCGAATCCGTAGTGCTGCTTCTCAAGGATCGCGGCCCTCCTTGTGCGGTCCTTGTCCTTGAAGGCATGCTCGCGCTCCGGCACCGGCAGCGTCTCTCCCGAGGACAGCGCCGCCCGGATGCGCGCCATGTCGCTCGCACCTGCTGCCGACCACGCCCCGCCCCACACCTTCATGCGCGCCGCGTAGAGGTGGGCGTTGGTCCCCTCCATCGTCCCCATGCCCGGTGCGTCGGCCTCGATCGCCTTTCGGTTGGCGGTGATGTAGGCGCCAAGCGTCCGCATCCTGGGTTCGGCCCTAGGATCGGCAGCCGCCCGTGCCCGCAGCTCACCGAGCAGCTCATCGATGCGACCCTCACGGAGCAGGGCAAGAAGCGGTGCGGCGTCTCGCGGGTCCTGGCACGCGGCCTTGATGGCGCGGTTGACGTGCCACGGGTCGAGCTTGTGGACGACCGCAGGCCCGTGCAGGTAGTCACCAAGCGCCCCGCACCACTTCGCGCCGTCGGTCCCGGCATAGCAGCGCTTGAGGGCAAGAAGCGAGTAGCGGCCGGCCACGCGAGCCACACCCTCCTCCCAGAAGCGCTTTGGGGCCCCGACGAGCGCGTGGTGCACGACCCCGACCCTGCGCCCTTCGCGCTTGTCCTCATAGGCGACGAGCGCCTTGATCTCGATGCCGCGGCCTTTCGCGCCCTGGCGGGCGACCCACACCCCGTCGGCCTCGACCCTGATCTCGGAGCACTCGCGCTCGGCGTCGGGGACGAGTCCCTTGACGAACAGGTCCTCGCGCTGCCGGGCGGCACGTGCCTCGAGCAAGTCGCCCGTCTCACGCAGTGTGTCCATCGTGGTGGTGGCGGAGACCTTCTGGTCGCAGTGCCGGAAGAGCACCCGCGCGGCGCGTCCGTAGGGGATCTCGGCACCGAAGAGCGTAAGGGCGCGAAACGCCCCGGGCGAGAGGCGCTTGCGGGGACGCAGCGACACGATCTCGTCGAGGTAGGTGCGGCGATCGCCGCACTCGTCTGTGTAGACCCGCCGCGTGAAGGCCACTTCCCCGAACTCCGTGAGGACCGAGCGCGGACGGAGATCTTTGACCCGCCAGCCTTCAGGTCTGTCTGAGAGCAGCCGCTCATCGAAGATCTCGAGAGCCTCTGAGAGTGCGGAGGCGAGCGTCTTGAGCACCTCTTCAAGCGCGCTGGTCTCGGCACGCTCGAAGTCCTCGAACCGGGTGATCCTCTCCAGGCACAACTCGACCAGAGCCGACTTCAAAGGCGCGGTATCATGCTGCATGCGGGTTTCCTTTCTCTCCGGGTCTTCGACAAACCAAGAGTAGATGGAAACCCGCACTTCACTTCAAGACCGTGACGGAGTCCCCGCCCCCCGAAACCTTACGCGCTCTTCCGGAGCGCCTCGCGGTCAGAAACCACCCGGCATCCCGGGAAGGAATCCGCCCCTCCGGCGACCCTTCTTGCCCTGGCGCTGGGCGACCTGCATCTGCTTTATCATCTTCTGCGCCTGGGAGAACTGCTTCAGCATCTGATTCACCTCATAAACGGAGACGCCTGCGCCCAGTGCGATGCGCTCCCTGCGGGAGCCGTTGATGAGTGAGGGCTTGTCGCGCTCGCGAGGGGTCATCGACCTGATGATGGCCTCGGTACGGGAGAGAGCACCCTCATCGACCTGCGCATCAGCGGGCAGTTTGTTCGCTCCCGGGATCATCTTCATGATGTCGGAGAGTGATCCCATCTTGCGCACCTGCTGCAGCTGGGCGAGGAAGTCATCGAGGGTGAACCGGCCTTCGCGCAGGCGTGCCTCGAGCTGCTCGGCCGTGTCCGCGTCGATACTGCTCTGCGCCTTCTCGATGAGGGTGACGACGTCGCCCATGCCGAGTATACGCTTGGCCAGACGCTCGGGATGGAAGGGCTCCAGCGCATCGAGCTTCTCCCCGACGCCTACGAACTTGATCGGACGTCCGGTGACCGAGCGTACGGACAGCGCCGCGCCGCCGCGGGCATCGCCATCGAGCTTGGTCACGACAACGCCGTCGAAGTCGACGCGCTCGGCGAACGCCTTCGCCGCGTTCACGGCGTCCTGGCCGGTCATGGCGTCGACGACCATGAGCACCTGGTCGGGGCGCACGGCATCGCGGATGGCGGCCGCTTCGGCCATCATCGCCTCATCGATGTGCAGCCGACCGGCGGTGTCGACGATCACGAGGTCACGCATGGTGGCGACGGCCTGCTTGACGCCCTCGCGGGCGATCTCGACCGGGTCTCCTCCGTCCTCGCGGTATACAGGCACGCCGAGTTGTGCGCCGAGCGCCTCGAGCTGATCGGCGGCGGCCGGACGGTAGACGTCGCAGGCGACGAGCAGGGGGCTTCTCCCCTGCTGCTGCAGGAGCCGCGCGAGTTTCGCCGAGGCCGTGGTCTTGCCCGATCCCTGGAGGCCGACGAGCATGACGACCGCGGGGATGCGCCCCGAGAGCACGAGCCGGGACTCCGTGCCGCCCATGAGGGCTGTGAGCTCCTCGAGTACGATCTTGACCACCATCTGTCCGGGCGTGAGGCTCTTCAGGACGTCCTGACCCACAGACCGTTCGCGGACAGCGGCGACGAAGGACTTTACGGTCTTGAAGTCGACATCCGCCTCGAGCAGCGCCATACGGACCTCACGCATGGCGGCGTCGACATCCGCCTCGGATAGCACGCCGCGTCCGGTGAGCTTGCTGAAGACCGACTGGAGCCGGTCAGTGAGATTCTCGAACACCTGCGGTACCTCCGTGCGTCTGCGGCCGGGCGGCCGGGATACTGTCAGTCAATGATACTGAAGCGAGAGAACGGAAGGATGATCGCGACGACCTCGCCGCGGATCGATGTGCCCGGGACGGGTCCGAGGACCCGGCTGTCATACGAACGGAAGCGCCTGTCGCCGAGAAGGTACACGTGCCCCGGGGGCACCAGCACCGGGCGAAGCGGACGGCCATAGGCCACAGGCTCGCCCTCGAGGGGCGGAACCGGAACCCCGTTCACCGACACGACGTCGCCGTGCGCATCGACCGTGTCGCCGGGAAGTGCGATGACGCGCTTGAGTACGCCCACGGGCCGTCCGCGCTCATCTGGAACCGTGGCCGCGACCACGTCGCCATTGGCTGGAGTTTCGTATCCGCGGGTGATCAGTACGAGGTCGCGGTCTTGAAGCGTCGGCTCCATGGACATCCCGTTGACGCGCGCGGTGCCGAAGGCGACCCAGAGGACGCTCACGGCGACACCCAGGAGCATGGCGAGCACGGCGGCGACAAGCAGGAACCGTCGATCGGAGTCGCGCCAAAGTATGAACGTCGCCCCGCTCACAGGAGCATCAGGAGACTTCGCCCATGAGAGCCTCGGCGAATTCGCGACCAACGAACGGGTCGAGGTCATCGATTCCTTCGCCAACGCCGATTCGCACGACCGGCAGGCCGAGCTCGCGAATAACCGCGACGACGATACCCCCTTTGGCGGTGCCGTCCAGCTTCGTGAGGATCACCGCGTCCAGGTCGAGCGCCCGGTGGAACTCACGGGCCTGGACGATGCCGTTCTGGCCGGTGGTGGCGTCGATGACGAGAACAGAACGCACGGGAAACGCGCTCTCTCGCTCGGCCACGCGCTTGACCTTCTGAAGCTCGGCCATGAGGTCGGGAGAGGTGTGCAAGCGGCCCGCGGTGTCAACGATGATGAGGTCGGCGTCGCGGGCGCGTGCTTCGGCGATGGTGTCATACACAACCGCAGCGGGGTCCGCCCCGTGCGCTCGTTCGACTACCGGTACGTCCGCGCGCTCGCCCCATACGCGCAGCTGTTCGATAGCGGCGGCGCGGAAGGTGTCGGCGGACCCGATCACCACACGACGTCCGGCGGCGGAGGCGGCGTTCGCGAGCTTGCCCACGCTCGTCGTCTTGCCCGTACCGTTCACGCCGACCATCAGTACGCAGGCCGGCCCCGAGGCGAACGGGTCCTCCGCGTCGATCGTGACCTCGGCGGTGATCTCATCCACGAGGCGCGCGACCACCGCTGAAGCGTCCGGGAGCGCTTCTCGAATGGCTGTCTTACGCAGGCGGTCGACCATCTCCGACGCCGCAACACCGCCCATGTCGGCCAGGATCAGCGTCTCCTCCAGACCGTCCCAGAAATCGTCATCGAGCTCCGGTCCACGCCGAAGAAGAACGTTGAGCTGCCCGCCAAGCTGCTCGCGAGTCCGCGTGAGCCCCGCGCTGATGCGCTTGAACCATGGAGTGCGGCTCACGATGCGCCCTCCATCGAGACAGCGCGGTCGAGCTTCTGGCTGACGACCTTGCTCACGCCGTCGGCCTGCATGGACACTCCGTACAACACGTCGGCCATCTCCATGGTGCGCCGCTGATGTGTGACCACGATGAACTGCGTGTAGTGACGCATGCTGTCCACGAAGGCGATGAACCTCCGGAGATTGGTGTCGTCGAGAGCCGCTTCGACTTCGTCGAGGATATAGAAGGGGCACGGGCGCGTGCGGTAGACGGCGAACAGGAGCGCGAGTGCCGTGAGCGACTTCTCGCCGCCCGAGAGGAGGCTCATCTTCTGAAGCCGCTTACCTCTGGGCTGGGCGACGACCTCCACGCCGGTGGTCTCCGGGTCATCGGGGTCCGTCAACGCGAGCGAGGCGTGTCCGCCCGGGAACAGCACGCTGAAGATCTCCTGGAAATGACCATCAACGCGCTCGAACGTGTCGAGGAAGCGGTCACGGACCTTGCGGTCGATGGCGGCGATCACCTTCTGCAGGGAGTGCCTGCTGGCAAGGAGGTCATCGAGCTGACGCTGCATGAAGTCCCGACGTTGCTGGAGTCCGGCGAACTCCTCGACCGCGACCGGGTTGACGGGTCCGAGGTTGGAGATGCGCCGACGCAACCGCATCGCACGGTCTCCAGCGGCATCGCGATCGTCGACCGCAGGCATCTCAAGGGCCCGCTCGATGGGCATGCCGAGCTCCTCGACGATACGGCGAACGGCTCCGTTGACCTGTACCTCGAGCGCGGCCTTCTCAACGCGGACGTCAGACATCGCGTCCAGCGTTGCCTGTACGGCCGCCTGAGCGCCCCGAACGGCTTCCTGGCCATCGTGGATGGTCTGCCGGAGCGACTCGCTGTCGGCTTGCTCGAATCGCGCACGGTCGCGCAGCTTGTCCGCCCAGTGCTCCCCACGCTCGAGAAGCACCTGATAGAGCTCGTGGAGCGGCTCGACCCGCGCGCGCAGGGACTCGAGCGCCTCGGCGGTCTCGCCGGAGTGTGTGACCGTGTACTCGAGCTCGCGCAGCTCGGACGTCAGTGCCGCTTGCCGGCGCTTCAGATGCACCTCGCGCTCCGATACGGCAGCGATCTCCACCTGGCATGTGCCGAGACGGCTCGTGACCTCCGACTCCTCACGGAATCGCGTGTCGCGGTCCTCGCGCATGGCCACGGTGGCGTCCTCGAGCTCCTCGATCCGCCGTAGTCCCTCTTCGATGCGGTCGTTCAGGGACCGCTGCGCGGGCTTGTCCTTCGCGGTGCGCTCCTCGATCTGCCGGATGCGCAGGTCGATGGACGCTGCCTCCGTATCGGAGTCGGTCACGCTTTGCTCGAGACGGCCGACTTCCTCGCGCAGCGACGCCTCTTCACCGGTGAGGGTGGCGAGTTCCTGCGAGAGGCCAAGGGCGTCTTGCTGTGCGGCGGCCAGTGCTTCGCCGGCGGCAACGAGCGAGGCCTCGGCCTCTCCCACCTCGGAATCGAGCGATGCGTAGCGGTCACGCAGGTCAACGAGCGTGCGCTTGCGGGTGAGGACGCCGGCATCTTCTTCAAGGTTCGGACCGACACGAACGCGCCCGCCGGCCCACGCCATGTGCCCGTCACGAGTGACCAGTCGCCAGGGTCCGTCAGCCTCGGAGATCGCGTCCCTGAGTGACTCCACGACCCGTGCATCGCCGATGAGCGCCGCAAGCCCCGGCCGGATCTGGGGGGCGCACTGGACCACGTCAAGGAGCCTGACGCCCGGGCCGTCGGCGGGGAGGTCCTTCGCGACCGCGCTGTCGACGGCGAGCAACGAGAAGTCGGCGGCGCCGTCCTCCTCGAGGAGCGCGACCGTGGGCTCGAGATCGTCACGACCTCTGACCAGGACGCAGAAGACGTCACTACCGAGGACACGCTCGACGACGCGCTCGAACTCCTTCGGAACGGTGATCTGCTCGGTGACCGGGCCGATGACACCGGGGAACTGCTTGTCACGCGCAAGCAGTGTCGCGAGTGCGGGTGAGGCCGACTCAAAGGCCCGGTCGACCTCCTCAAGAGCACGGATCTCCGCTCGGACCTCGGAGATCTCGCCGCGCAGGCGGTCAAGGGTAGCGCGCTTCGACTCGCTCAAACGCACGTGCTTGTCCACCTCTCCTGAGGCGAGGTCGGACTCTTTGCGCGTGCGCTCGATGCGGCTGCTGAGCTGCTCAAGCCTGTTGCGCCGGGCCGACAGGGTCTGCATGAGCGCAGAGCGTCCGTCTCTGACCGCTGTGGCGCGGTCCGCCAGAATCTCCGACTCGAGGGCGAATCCCGAGAGTGCCTGCTGGATGCCGGCGAGCTCGAGGCGCGCGTCGTCGACGTCCTTGCGGGCACGGCGGCTGTCGGTCATCACACGCGTCAGCGCCTCATCGGCGGCGAGCCTGTCCTTGCGAGCCGTCTCGGACTCCTTGCGGAGCTCGCTCAACTGCGAGTAGAGCGCCTGGAGCTTGGCCTCGGTGACCGCACGCTCCTCCGCGATCTGCTGGAGCTCCTGGGTGCGCGACTCGAGGCGGGTGCCGCTCTGGTGGAACTTCTGTCGTAGCTCGGACAGTCGCTCGACCAGGTTCTTTCCCTTCTCCTCCAGGAGCAGGAGACCCGAGTTGGTACGCTCGAGCACGGACTGGAGCCTGCGACGCTGCTCGGACAGGTCTCCGACGAACAGGCCCTTCTCCTCAAGCAGGGACTGGAAGGTCGCGAGTTCGCGCTCCTTCTCCGCAAGCCGGTAGCGCGCGAGATCGACCTCGGCGTCATGTTCGCGCTCACGCCGCTCGACCGCGTCCCACTGTTCCTGCAGTGCCCGCAGGTCGGCCACCGCAAGCGAGACTTCTAGTTCACGGAGTTCGCCCTCGATCTCGCGGTACTGACGGGCCTTGTCCGCCTGGCGCTGCAGCGGCTTGAGTTGACGGTCGATCTCGACCAGCACGTCGCGTATGCGGTCGAGGTGGACATCCATCGCGGTGAGTTTGCGCACCGCCCGGTCCTTGCGCTTCTTGTGCTTGAGCACGCCGGCGGCGTCTTCGATGAGCGCCCGTCGCTCCTCTGGCTTGGAGTTGAGGATCTCGTCGAGCCTGCCCTGGCTGATGATCGAGTGGGTGTCACGGCCGAGGCCGGTGTCGTGCAGCAGCTCCTGTATGTCCAGAAGGCGCGCAGGCGACTGGTTGACGAGGTACTCGCTCTCACCGTTACGGAACATCCGGCGGGTGATGGTGACCTCGCTGAACTCGAGCGGCAGTGTGCCGTCGCGGTTGTCGAGCACGAGGTCGACCTCGGCAACGCCCACCGCCTGCCGCGCGGATGAACCAGCGAACACCACGTCTTCCATGGAGTTGCCACGCAGTGTCTTGGCGGACTGCTCGCCAAGGACCCAGAGCACGGCGTCGGAGATGTTCGACTTGCCGGAACCGTTTGGCCCTACGACGACCGTCACGCCAGGCTCGAGGCCGAGGCGGCTCTTATCGGCGAAGGACTTGAACCCTTTGAGGGTGAGTGACTTCAGGTACAAGTGACAGCCCATTCAGCAGGAGAGTACGAACGGTTTGCCGGGCCTGACCCGCGCCGGACGCTCCGTATCCTATCACAGCGAGGGGCGCTCTCAGTGGCCTGTGGAACCCTCGGTCAGCGCTTCGAGGGCAGCGGCCGCAGCGGCCTTCTCAGCGGCCTGCTTCGACGCGCCCTCGCCTGCACCCAGCAGGCGGTCCAGCACGTGGACCTCGGCGGTGAACACACGCGCGTGCGCGGGGCCGCGCTCCTGCACGATCCGGTATGCGGGGAGCGTTCCGAAGGCCGCCTGCGTGTGCTGCTGGAGGAGCGACTTCACATCGCCGGCCGCACTGCTGTGCGGGTCGGGCGCCGCGGAGCGTATGTGCGCGACGAGCCCACGGGCGGCGTCGAGGCCGCCATCGAGGTACACGGCGCCGACGAGGGCCTCCAACGCGTTCTCGAGCACGGACGGTCTCGTGCGCTCGCCACCGGCCTCGGCTCCGCGGCCGAGCCGAATGAGGTCCTCGATGCCGAGCGCGCTCGCCATCGCCGCGAGTGACGTGCCGGAGACGATGGAGTGTTTGCGCCTGGTCAGATCGCCCTCGGGCTCCTCTGGGAAGGTGCGGAACACCTCGTCGGCGACGATGAAGCCGAGGACGGCGTCGCCGAGGAACTCGAGACGGTCGTACGCACGGGCGATGCTGTGCTCCGCCGCGTACGACGGGTGCGTGAGGGCTGCCTCAAGCAACGACTGATCGCTGAACCGATAGCCGAGGATCGCCTCGGCCCGACCGCGAAGATCGTCACCCGATCGGGGTGTCGCGCACATCGGTCAGCCCTCGTACGCCGCGAACAGGAGCGTGGCGTTGTGACCGCCGAATCCGAACGAGTTGCTCATGAGCGCACGAATCCGGGCGGGACGGGCCTCGTTGGGCACGTAGTCGAGGTCGCAGGCGGGGTCAGGCGTGGTGTAGTTGATCGTGGGTGGCAGCACGCCGTGGCGCATCGCCCGCAGGCAGATGACCGCCTCGAGCGCGCCCGCGCCGCCGAGCAGGTGACCGGTCATCGACTTGGTGGACGACACCGGCGGAACGTGGGCGCCGAACACCTGCTTGATCGCGCCGGTCTCGGCGGCGTCACCCAGGCCGGTCGAGGTGCCATGGGCGTTCACGTAGTCGATCGCCGTAGCATCGAGCCGCGCGCGCGAGAGCGCCTGGAGCATGGCGCGCCTAGCGCCGTCGCCGGTGGGGTCGGGTGCGGTCAGGTGGTAGGCGTCGGCGGAGGCGCCGTATCCCGCGAGCTCGCCGTAGATGCGGGCCCCACGGGCGCGTGCATGCTCGAGCTCCTCAAGCACGATCACACCGCCCCCCTCACCCATGACGAAGCCGTCGCGGTCCGCGTCGAAGGGACGCGAGGCCGCGAGCGGGTCGTCGTTGCGTGTCGAGAGCGAGCGCGCCGCAGAGAAGCCGGCAAGCCCGAGCGGGGTGACACCGCAGTCGAAGCCTCCGGCGATGATCACGTCGGCGTCGCCGCGGCGGATGGCCTCCCCCGCCTCGCCGATGGAGTGGTTGCCGGTTGCGCACGCGGAGACCGGCGCGTAGTTGATGCCCTTGGCGCCGAGCCTGATCGAGATGTGGCCGGCTGCGAGATCCACGATCATCATCGGGACGAGGAACGGGCTGACCCGCCCCGGACCCTTCGCGTCGAGCACCTCCTTCTGCTCCTCCATCGTGCCGAGGCCGCCGATACCGGAGCCGACGATGACGCCGACCCGCTCGGCATTGGACTCGTCGATGACGAGGCCCGCGTCCTCGACCGCCATGAGCGCCGACGCGAGGGCGAACTGCTGGAACCGCGCCATGCGGCGCGCCTCCTTGGGCTCGACCCACGGGGATGGGTCCCAGTCTTCGACACACGCGGCGAACGTCGTGGGGTACGCCGAGGCGTCGAACAACGTGATCGGCCCCACACCACTGCGGCCGTTGCTGATCGAGTCCCAGATGGCGTCGGGGCCGACGCCGACAGGCGAGACCGCGCCGAGACCGGTCACTACGATGCGTCTGTCCACTATGACTCCTCCCCGCTCGCCGCGCGCCACTCGGCGACGAGGCGGTCCATCAAGACCTGTACCGTCGGAATATCATGTACGCGTGCGGCCGAGGTGCCCGCGAACACGAGGCCGGCGGTGACGTCGCCGCGCTGCGACCGCTGGAGCGCGTCCATGATGCAGTACTCCTTGCCGCACTCCTTGAGGCACGACTTGCAGCGCTCGATACGCGGATAGTCACCCACGGCGAGCCGCTCGGTGAGCGGGTTGACGATCGCTCGGCCGGGCAGGCCGACCGGGCTCTTCGTGAGCACGATGTCCTGGTCCGTCGCCTCCAGGTACATCTGCTTGAAGGCGTCGGACGCCGAGCACTCCTGCGTGGCCACGAACCGCGACCCCATCTGCACGCCCGCAGCCCCCGCGTCGAGCATGCGCTTGATGTCCGCACCGTCGGCTATGCCGCCGGCCGCGATCACGGGGATGTCCACCGCCGCGAGGATTTCGGGAAGCAGGTCGTCCACATGCCGGTCGGTGCCGAGATGCCCACCGGCGTCGCAACCCTCGACGACCACGGCCGACGCACCGAACTTCTCGGCAAGCCGGGCGACCCGTGCGGAGCCGACGATGGGCACACACTCCACTCCGCCGTCCTTGCACCATCCGAACATGTCGCGCGAGAAGCCGGCGCCCGCGACCAACAAGTCGACGCCGTTGTCGATCGCGGTGTGCACGAGCTCCTTGAACGCACGGACCGCGACCATGATGTTGACGCCGACGACACCGTCGGTGGCCGCACGAGCGGCGCGTACCTCGGTGGCGAGTTCGTCGACGCTGAGCCCGGACCCGGCGATCAGGCCCACACCACCGGCCTGTGCGACAGCGGACGCAAGCGGCGAGAGTGAGATCCGGACAGCCATCCCGCCCTGCACGATCGGAAGCCGCGCTGTGCGCGAACCTATGGTGAGCGTGGGCATTTCCACGGTGCCTCCTTGAGGGTGCGATGGCGGCACCACCCGGGAGGGATGGTGCCGCCGCCAAGCGGCCTGAGGGGCCGCGCTAGTCCTGGTTCGCGGCGATGTACTCGACCGCATCGCCGACAGTCTTGATCGACTCGGCCTCTTCATCCGGAATGGACACGCCGAACGAATCCTCGAGCGCCATCACGAGCTCGACGATGTCGAGCGAATCGGCACCCAGGTCGTCGAAGAACGACGCCTCGGAGGTGACATCGTCCTCATCGACGGACAGCTGGTCGACGATGACCTCCTTCACCTTTGCGAAGATCTCCTCATGCTCCATACGAAACACCTCCTTCCAGCGCAGTTGCGTTGGTCCGGCTATGTGAACGTCATGCCGCCATCGACGGCGATGACCTGACCGGTGATGTATGACGCGTCATCGCTCGCCAGGAACGCCACCGTGGCGGCGATATCCTCAGGTGAACCGAGCCGGCCCATCGCGATCGACGCCGTGGCGGCGTCGCGGGCCGCAACGGGTAGCGCGTCGGTCATGTCCGTGGCGATGAACCCGGGCGCGACCGCGTTGGCGCGGACACCGCGCCCCGCGAGTTCGCGGGCCACGCTCTTGGTGAGCCCGATGAGTCCGGCCTTGGCGGCGGCGTAGTTGGCCTGCCCTGCGTTCCCCATCACGCCCACGACGGACGAGATGTTGATGATGGAGCCAGAGCGCTGCTTCATCATGAGCTTGCCTGCGGCTCGGGAGAGATAGAACGCGCCTGAGAGGTTGGTATCGAGCACCGCACGCCAGTCGTCGTCCGACATGCGCACGAGGAGTCCGTCACGG
>Ga0265295_1007348_pt1 | contig 12753 bp, 9 predicted proteins | sample Munlansysbiofilm_FD_192503 | JGI IMG/M metagenome (GOLD analysis project Ga0265295, IMG submission 192503) | Leachate microbial communities from a municipal landfill in Southern Ontario, Canada - Methane capture system biofilm | ecosystem: Engineered > Solid waste > Landfill > Unclassified ... | reverse complement strand
TACTTGACGGATTTTATGCTGTGGAAAAGAATCAACACATTAACTTTATTCAGACTTTAGGGGGTTAAATGAATAACTACTTCATGGAGACCCATCACCATGAATGGATTTTGACCAATAAGCTGGGTGCATATGCGCTGGGAACAGGAAACCTGATTAACCAACGCAAGTACCACGGACTCTTGATCGCGAGTGACAAGAGCTTCAACCGCAATCATCTGGTTGCAGGCATTGAAGAGAAAGTTGAATGGCGTGGAGAGACCATCCATCTGGATAGCAATAACTATAGTAATTGCATATATCCAGAAGGTTTTCTGCATCTTGTAAAACCTTGGTTGCGTCCATATCCCGCATTTTTGTATTCCGCACTTCCGCATCATGACGATATCCTCATCCTCAAAGAACTGATGATGGATCTGGATAGCAATACCGTGTTGGTCAAATACACGAACTTGGGCCAGCATAGACTGCATTTCGTTTTTAACCCCAAATACACCTTGTGCCCGCATCATGACATCAATGCTCATGGCAGCCTGGATTTCGCAGAATTTGAGACCGGCATCCTGCAGGAAACGGATTATTCTGTTTTTTCAGCTCTGCGTAAGGACAATCAAATCGCAGTTTATGGAGCAGTGTTGCGTGGTGAAGTAAGTGCAAACCGCTATGTGTATTACAATGTTTACTATCCCTGGGAAGTGATGAGCGGTTATGCCGGAATCGGAGATCAGATCAGCTTTTTCCAGATTGCTTTTGATCTGGCCCCCGGAGAAAGCAATGCCATGTTATTCTCTGATAGCGCCTTTGAGAGCCCCCTGAAAATGGTGGCAAATATTGAAGCCCGCTACGCAAAGCTGCCCAAGCCGATGGATTTTCCCAAAGGTCTGGACACCGACGGCACCCTGCTTTCAAGATTGGATTACAACGACAACGCACTGTTCAACAGGAAACAGTATCTGGAGATCCTGGAATTTGCCCTGATGGACTTTGTCGCCAATGATGACATCGTGGCCGGATACCCCTTTTACGGAGCCTGGGGCAGAGATACCATGGTGGTATTGAATGCGCTCTTGCGTTCCGATAAATATCTGGATCTCATTCAGAAGATCCTGAAGAATTATAGCCGCTATATTGTGGGAGGCTTAATCCCCAATATGTTCGCGGAAACAGGCAGGAAAGCTAATTACGACAGCATAGACGCCACGCTGTGGTACATCATCATGCTCTGGAAACTGGGCAAAAAGAAGAATAGCATAACCTATTGGAAAGAAGTGATCCTGCTCACCGAAGACATCCTGCAATCCATCATGAATCAGGATGAGCATCTTTTTGATATCCGTGAAGATGGCTTGATCGATCTCAAACCAGCTTTTGCTCACGGCACCTGGATGGACGTGCTGATTGATGGTAAAGCGGTTACTCCCAGATGGGGCGCACCCGTGGAAATCAATGCCCTGTGGTACAACGCCCTGGCCAGCTACGAAGCAATGTGTGAAGGCTACAACGCCCTGTCTGAAAGTAAGATCACAGCCAAAGCAGAACACCTGAGCACTATGGCCAAAGTAAAAGTATCTTTTGGCAAATTTTGGAATGGAGACTATCTGGCAGACCGTCTGGAAGGCGATAAACAAATAGTTGAGATCAGGCCCAATGCCTTGATCGCCTTATCATTACCTTGGTCTGTGGTGGATGAATCCATCATGAAAAAGGTCTGGGAGCGTTCTTTTAGCGAGCTTTATACCTATTATGGCATGCGCACGCTGAGCCCCAAAGATCCCAAATTCCGCAAAAAGTATTATGGAACCCAGAAAGACCGCGATCTGAGCTATCACAATGGCAGCGTCTGGGCCTGGCTAATGGGACCTTTCTGCGGCCTGTATCTGAAAATCTATGGCAAGCAGAAGACGGATCAGGAATTGGCAGAAGACCTGAGTAAATTCATCGGAGTACTTCGAAACAGCTTTATGCGTGGACACATTGCCTCTGTGGCCGAAGTCTGGGATGGTGAGAATCCTCATTTCCCCAAAGGCGCACCGGCTCAGGCCTGGAGCGTGGCAGCATTGTATAACATAGAAACATTTATCGAATCTTTGGGGGTGAAATCATGAAGGTTCTGATGTTTACCTGGGAATTTCCCCCGCTCATTTCCGGTGGCTTGGGCATGGCCTGCTATGGCATGGTCAAAGCCCTGCTGAACCTGGGAATCAAGATCGATCTGGTCTTGCCCACTCGTGAAATGGTCTATTTCCCCCTGCGCGAGGTCAGCGATGTGGATACCCTGCCTGTTGTTTTCATAGACAAGGGTGAACAAAGCAAGTTTGAAAAGCTCAGATTCAGCAATGATAGCGAACGCCTGGAGTATATTGGCATTTCGGATAGTCCGGAATCCTATATCCAATTGACCTCTGTACAGCGTTACTCCATCTCTTTGAAGAAGGAATACTGGCTTTCTGAGCGCATGAGCGGCGAAGAGCGTGATGTCTGGCGTGAAATGACCAACCATCTGGTTGGCGATGAAGACCTCATCCATAAGGTCCAGGAATTTACCCTGAGAGCGGAAAAAATAGCCAAGCTCCTGGAGTTTGACCTGATTCACGCGCATGACTGGCTCTGCTATCCTGCTGGTATGCTGGCCCGAAAGATCAGCACAAAACCGTTGGTGGTGCATATCCATGCCACCGAGTTTGACCGCGCCGGAGGCCCTGGGGACGAGCGTGTGCACAAGATCGAGCATGCCGGCATGACCTACGCAGATAAAGTGATCGCCGTCTCCCAATACACCGCTCAGATGATCATGAGCCGCTATCGCATCGATACCGCCAAGATCCGCATCGTGCACAATGCCTTTACAGTGCCGGAAGATGCAGTTTTCTCGAAAGAACGCATATTCAAAGGACCGGTGATTCTCTTTTTAGGACGCATCACCTTGCAAAAAGGTCCGGATTACTTTCTTGAAATGGCGCAGAAGGTGCTCGCATCGCATCCTGACGCCAGATTCATCATGGCCGGGACAGGAGATATGAGCAGAAAGATCCTGCGCAGCTCTGCTTCATTAAAGCTTAAAAACCGTTTTCTTTTTACTGGATTCCTGAATCGTAAACAGGTGGAGAGGATACTCCGAGCTTCGGATATTTATGTCTTGCCTTCGGTCTCAGAACCCTTTGGCATCAGTCCTTTGGAAGCCATGGCCTATGGCATTACATCTGTCATCTCCAAACAGTCCGGAGTGGCAGAAGTAGTGAATCATGCCTTCAAAATAGACTTTTGGGAAGTAGATCTCTGGGTGGATACTATTAATCATCTCATCGAGAATCCTGAAAAGAACATCAAAATGGGTATCGATGGCATGCATGAAGTAAACAAAATCCAGTGGGATGAAGCTGCGATCAAGATCCGCCAACTTTATTCTGCCACTTTGGCCGAATACATCCGCCGCCAAGAATAAATAGGAGATACAATGCTGAATATCATTTTCTACTTTCAAGTGCACCAACCGTATCGGCTCAGACACTACAACGTATTGGATATCGGTCAGGGAACTCCTATGTTTGACGACAAGCTGAACTCAGAAGTCATGAAGAAAGTCGCACAAAAATGCTATTTGCCCACGAATGCCTTGCTCTTGAAACTGATCAAGGAGCATGAAGGCAGATTCAAGGTGGCGTTTTCCATCACCGGAACCGCCATCGAGCAGTTCAAGCTCTACAGTCCCGAGACCCTGGATTCATTCAAAGCCCTGGTAGATACGGGTTGTGTGGAGATTTTAGGAGAGACCTATTATCACTCCTTAGCCTTTATGTACGATTCCAATGAGTTTTTGGATCAGGTCCATATGCACCGGGATTTGATGATGAAGGAATTCTCTTATCATACTGAAACCTTCCGCAATACAGAGCTGATCTATCAGGACCGTCTTTCCGATCTTATCTTTGAGATTGAAGGCTTTAAGACCATCCTTACCGAAGGGGTGGACCGCATCCTGCAATGGCGTTCTCCGCTGTATTCCTACAAGAACTATTCCAAGCGCATCAATCTCCTGCTCAAATACTACCAATTGGCCGATGACATCGCTTTCCGCTTTTCCAATCGGGATTGGCCGGAATACCCTTTGACCGTGAATAAATTCGTGAGCTGGATAGACAAGCTGACCCTGAATGAAACCAAGGGTCGCAATCAATTCCTCAATCTTTTCATGGACTATGAGACTTTTGGTGAACACCAATGGGCGGAGAGCGGCATCTTTGACTTTATGCGCCATTTTCCCGGAGAAGTGCTGAAGAACGACCATCTGGGCTTTGCCCATCCCAAAGACGCCACGAGCCTCTCAAATTATCAACAGGAATCTATTTCCTTCCCCGAGGCAGTCTCCTGGGCAGATGAGGAGCGTGATCTTTCGGCCTGGCTGGAAAACGACATGCAACGCAACGCGATTGAGACCCTGTATGAGCTCCTGGAAAAGATCAAGGCCAAGGGAGATGAAAAGCTCTTGCCCCTTGCCCGGATGCTCAGTACATCAGATCATTTCTATTATATGTGCTCCAAATACTTCCAGGATGGCGACGTGCATAAATATTTCTCGCCCTATGATTCTCCGGATCAAGCGTATATCTATTTTATAAACGCTCTGGCAGAGATGGAAGAGAAACTCTTGAGGTAAAGTTATGACCAAAGGCAAAGTACTAATACTCGAAGATGATATTGTTCTGGCAGATCAGATTGCTCTGGTACTGAAGCGTTATTTCTATGAAGTTTTAATCACAGCAAATTCCGATATCTTTTTTGAGGAACTCCGCGTCTTCAATCCCGATGTAATCCTTCTAGATGTGTATCTGGTGGGCAGCAAACTCAATGGCATCCAGGTGCTGAAGCAGCTTAAAGAAAAGATGGATCTAAATTACAAGGTCATCGTCATCTCTGGCGAAGTGAGCTCTGCTCAGGCCAAAGAGATCCGCACTTTGGGAGCCTATCACTTCATCGAAAAAGGCAGTAATTTTAGCACCAATCAGCTCCTCTTGCACATCGACAATGCCATCACCCTGAAGCATCAGGAAGAAGAGCATATCGGCCTGCAGATCGAATATATAAATCTCAAAAAGCAATTTACCCGCTCCTTCCCCTTCATCGGTGAAAGCCCGGCGATCAAAAAAGTACGAGAGCAAATTCACAAGCTGGCGGAAGTGGATGAGGACCTTTTCCTCATCGGAGAAACCGGCACAGGCAAGGAAGTGGCAGCGAATTACTACTACATCAGCTCCAGCCGTTTTGGCAAACCGTTCCATACGCTGAACTGTTCTGCACTCACCGAGACTTTGATCGAAAGTGAGCTTTTTGGCCACGCCAAAGGCGTTTTACCCAATGTTGAGCGTAATAAAACCGGATTCTTTGAAGAATGCAGCGATGGCTTGCTCTTTTTGGATGAAGTCACCAATCTCTCTATGGTTTCCCAGTCCAAGATTCTGCGCGCTATCGAGAACAAAGAGATTCAGGTGGTGGGCGGCCCGATGAAGAAGGTGAATACCCGCCTGATCTTTGCTTCGAATGCCAAGATGAACGTGCTTGCCAATCCCGATAAGTTCAGACGCGATCTCTTTTTCAGGATCGAAGGCAACATCGTGGAATTGCCCCCTCTGCGTGAACGCGAAGAGGACATATTGCTGTTGATGAGCTTTTTCCTTACCAGCTTTTCCCACAAATACAATATCAATGACCAGCTTGATCTCACCACCCTCAAGGACGATCTGCTGAGCTATTCCTGGCCCGGCAATATCCGCGAACTCAGAAACTTCTGTAAGTTCATCATGATCAACGAGAAAAGCATTACCAATGCAACCATTCTGAGACACCTGGAACAGCGCACAAACGAGGCCGGAAACCACCAGGAAGTGGACAATTCAAGATATTTGCAAATCCATAACCTCAAGAGTAGCATGGTGGAGTACGAAAAAGACTATCTGATGCACCAGCTTCAGCGCCATGACTGGCACGTAACCAATACTGCAAAGAATATCGGCATCGAACGCACCACCTTGTATAAAAAAATCAAACAATTTGGCCTTCAGGCTCCAACCGAAGGAAAGGGATAAAACATGTTCAAGGACAACCTCGGTCTGCGCCTATTTGCCTTGTTTTTAGCCATGTTTATCTGGCTGCAATCAGCCTTGATCTCGGAGCAACGCAGTGTGGTATCTCTACCCATCAATCTGCTTTCTGTACCGCAAAACATCACCTTGGAAAATTTCCCCAGTGCGGTTCCTTTCGCAGTGCGGGGCAAAGGCCTGGATATCTTGCGTTTGATGATGGCCAAGCCCAAGGTGAATATAGACGCCAGTAAGATCACCCCCAATACAGATGTGATCTCCTTGCAAGACTACTCCATAGACTTGCCTGAAAACATCAATGTGAGCCTTTTGGGCCCCGCTGAATCCGACCAATTGACTATTCAGGCGGATATCTTCCATCAAAAGGTAGTCCCCATCAAGATTGACTTTGAAAATGCCTATACTGAAAGCCGCTTCAGCGAATTGCGCTATAATCTCGATCCGGATCGAGTGACTATATTTGGTCACAAAAACAGGATTCGGGGCGTAGGTGCCATCCTCACCAAGAAAGTCGACCAAGCTGCTCTGGAAAACGATACCAGCGAACTGGAACTAAATATTCCGCCTGATATCACCACAACCCAAAAGAAGGTCTTGCTCAGCATCTCCGGCACAGCGCAGGCTACCCGTGTGTTTCCCAATATCGCCTTGCCAGCCGGCTATCTCCCTGCTCGGGTGGCTGTGAGATTGCAGGCTTCTGGCGCTGTTTTGGAGGCTATAAATCCCAATCAGATCACGGCCCGGGTGAGCGATAAAGCGGATGAAAATGGGCTTTTTACAGTAGAACTTACCATACCCGAAGGTACTCAAGCTATTGCCATTACACCGGGTAAGGTGCGTGCTCGTAAATGAGTCTGATCCTGTCCTTCGAATCGTCTTGTGATGACACCTCTGTGGCGATCCTCAATACCGATTATGAGGTTCTGGTAAACCTGATTTCCAGCCAGCCGGAGCATCTCGCTTTTGGAGGAGTACTACCAGAGCTTGCGTCCCGGTTGCATATGAAGAATATCATGCACATGACCCAGCTTGCCCTGCAGAAGGCGAATATCAGCCTTCGCGAAATAGACGCCATCGCGGTCTCCATAAACCCAGGCTTGATCGGTTCGCTGATCGTGGGTCTGGCCTTTGCCAAAGCTCTGTCCTGGAGTCTGCAGAAACCGCTGATCACTGTGAACCATCTCCTTAGCCATATCTTTGCAAATTACATAGATCATCCAGATCTGAAGCCGCCATTTTTGGCCCTGGTAGTTTCCGGTGGGCATACAGAGCTGGTAGATTTTCAGACTGATACCATGTTCGAGGTCGTGGGCAAGACCCTAGACGACGCTGCGGGAGAAACTTTTGACAAAGCCGCCAAGCTCTTGGGACTGGGCTTTCCCGGAGGCCCGATCATCGATAGCCTCGCAAGTGGGGGAGATGCCAAATTCGTGGATCTACCGAATCCTCTGCCCCAAAAGGATAACTACAATTTCAGCTATAGCGGTTTGAAAACCGCGATCAGGACTTATATTATGGCCCAAAGTCCGGAGCACCTGCAAGAGCACGAATCCGATATTGCCGCCAGCATCCAGGCAGCCATTATCCGCCCTCTGATCTCAAAAACCATCCGAAAAGCGCGACAGCTCCACCGCCAGCAAATCCTCATCGCCGGAGGAGTGGCGGCGAATTCTGCCTTGCGGGAAGAGATGCAAAAAGAGGCTTCCCAATACAATATCAAGGTCTATTTTCCCTCGCTGGGGCTCTGTATGGACAATGCCGCCATGGTCGCCGCTGCCGCAATACCCAAGTTCAAAGCCGGTCTTTTTGCCGATCTTGCGGTGAATGCCAATTCCATCAAGGGGACAAAACTGCTCTAGCCCGTTTCGGATAATCCTGAACAAAAAACAGTAGCCATTAATCCAAAAATAAACAATCTCCACATGTCATAGAGCTTCGTGCTATTTATCCAAGATCAAACCATTCCAGATATGTAGCCACAGGTTGATAGGTTTTGAGGCTGAAATCGCTTTCTGCCAGGACTGCCTCTCCCATCTGTTGCTCTGGAGATGACGTGGAGATAGCAGGAATAAATCCTCTTATCTCCACGTCATTTCCAGCATAATCTATGCGGCTTGGGAGCTGGATTCTGCAAAAAATTATGGTATTATTCGCTTGACACATCCCATGCCTATTGATATATGATTATCCTAATAACTATCACAAAAAAATCAGGTCGTATTCCCTGCTGGGGAGCAAGCGGTGAAGCCTCTGCGAGCTATGCGGGAGTATCGGTCACAAAGGATAGATTTTGAGCGAATTAAACGGTTTAAGCGCTGTAGAAGCGGGTGAACGCTTGGCGAAATATGGCAAAAACGCCCTGCCCGAAAGTCGGTTTAGCCTTTTAAAACTAATCTTACGGCAATTCAAGGGAATTTTCAATATTTTGCTGCTAGTTGCTGCAGGGGTTACTCTCATGCTGGGAGAGCCTCTGGATGCAGCCTTCATCCTCTTTTTCGTCATCCTGGGAACTGCTCTAAATGTTTTTCAGGAGTACAAGGCCAATTCTGCTGCTGCCAGTCTTAAAAGCTTTTTGATCAATAAGATCACGGTGCGCCGTGATGGTCAGGATCAGGAACTGGATACCGCAGACATTGTCCCGGGGGACATTCTCAAGCTCCAGGCCGGGGACATCGTTCCTGCTGACGCTGTGGTGCGCCAGACCAGAGACCTGATGGTGGACGAAACCACCTTCACGGGAGAAAGCATCCCGGTGCTCAAAAAAGCTTTGGAACCTGGACAGACCATGGACGAGGGCAATAAACTGCTGCAGGGAGTGGTGATCGTGCGGGGCAACGCCTTGGCGGAAGTTCTGGCTACGGGGATCTCCACCAGGCTGGCAGCCATCTCTGCTACCGCTTCCGAAGTGCAACAGGAAAGCGAAATGGTGAAGGGCATCGACCGCATCAGCAAATTCATCCTGCGCATCACACTTATCACCCTCGTCGGTATCGTCGTAGCCAATCTGCTGATCAATAAAGGTAAAACTGACATCACCACCCTCTTGATCTTTGCCATCGCGCTGGCCGTGTCTGTGATTCCCGAGGCTTTGCCTTTGGTGCTTACCTTTTCTCTTTCCCGCGGGGCTTTGCGTTTTGCCAAACACGGCGTGATCGTCAAACGCCTGTCTTCGGTACAAGATCTGGGTGGAGTGAATCTTCTGTGTACGGATAAAACCGGCACTATTACGGAGAATAAGCTGTTTTTGGTCAATCAGCGCCAGGCACCGGGAACGAAATATGATCCCTTGTTACTGGCCAGATTGGCTGCTCACGATCTGGACAAGCAAAATCCGGAGCCCTTTGATCAAGCCCTGGAAGATTCTATGACCCCAGATTTGAGGGCTCAATTAGCAACATTCACGCTGCATGAGGAAGAGGCTTTCGATCCTGCCCAACGCAGCAATGGTGCTGTAGTTCAAGCCGAGTACGGCCCCCGGATCCATATCCGCAGGGGCAGTCCGGAATACTTTTTGGAACAGAAGATGGCAGGACTCGAAGACGTTGGAGAATGGCTGGCTACGGAAGAGCGGCAAGGGCACCGAGTTCTGGGCGTGAGTTACAACGATGGGGAAGAGGCGAGGTTTGCCGGATTTGTGTCCTTCATCGATCGACTGAAAGGCACTACTCTGGAAACGGTACAAGCGGCTCGGGAACTGCATGTGGAGATCACTATGATCACGGGTGATGCCCTGCTGGTGGCGGAAGCTGTGGGACGCGAAGCAGGCTTGGTAACGCACGCGGACGAAGTGATGGAGGCCTCTGCCTTCTTGGCCTTGCCAGGGGAAGAGCAGCTTCAAAAGGTTGGGCACATCAGGGTTTTTGCCCGCACCACTCCGGAACAGAAATTACATCTGATCGAAATGCTAAAATTGCAGTTTACGGTGGGATTTTTGGGTGAAGGAATCAACGACGCCCCTGCACTCAAGGCGGCTCATGTCTCTCTGGTGGTCGAGTCCGCTGCTGATATTGCTCGGGAAACTGCAGATATCGTGCTGCTGAAAAATGACCTGAGGGTGATCGTGGATGGAATCCGTTTCGGAAGAGAAACCCATGCCAATACTCTCAAATATATCCGGGCTACCCTGGTAGGTAATTTTGGAAACTTCTATGCCGTGGCCATCGGATCGCTGCTTATCGACTTTCTGCCCATGCTGCCCAAGCAGTTGTTGCTTCTCAACCTGCTTTCCGATTTCCCCATGATAGCGATAGCTATGGACAATGTCTCTCCCCGCGAGGTGGAACGGCCACAAAAGTACGATTTTCGCTCTATGTATATCATTTTTATCACCCTGGGACTATTGAGCACCGTGTTTGACTTCATCTATTTTGCGCTCTTTTACCGGATCTCGCCTCAGGTTCTGCAGACCAACTGGTTTATTGCCAGCGTGGTTACAGAACTGTTTTTGGTGTTTTCCATCCGGTCCATGTTGCCCATTGAAAAGGCTGGCCGACCGGCTTGGCCGCTCATTGCGCTTTCCGTACCTGCCTTGGCGATTACTCTGGCTTTGCCCATGATTCCGTGGACGCGGGAATTCTTTGGATTCATCCAGCCCCAGCCTGCACATCTGGCTCTGATTCTGGGCTTGGCCCTGCTATATGTGGTGATCAACGAGATTGTCAAACGTCCTCTGGGAAGATATCTAAGAGAAGGTAATGGCTCCAAATCTTGAGTATTAGCTGCCTCTCAAAGGCACCGGATCAGTATTGGAAAAAGTGAAATAGCTAGAGTACGATGATTGTTCAAAACAACTATGCCGATTGTCCCTATTGAAGAGCAATCGGCTAAAGTTGGCTGAATACAAAATGAGTAGGTACATAACCTACTCATTTTGCTTATGCCTGAAAAGATTCAAAAAGCGTCAAGCAGTTTGTACCCGACTCTCTTTTTTCGTCCTTTTATGCTTTAACTAATGTCGTCTTCAGGATGAAAGTCAATCACTAATACTGGGTAGTGCCTGGATTCTTTCACCTATTATTTTAAGATTTACCCCGGCAGTATCCCAGAGTTTACGCGCCTCAGCTTCTGCTTTTTTAAGCTCAATCATTTGTTCTCTGCTAAAGTGATCCTTTTTATCTTTAAGATCTTTAACATGCAATGAGGCAATGTATTCCATAATCTCAGTATACAAGTTATTGGCATCATCGTTTAATACGACATACTCGTCAATCCCTTTTTCCAGAGAACCAGTATGAGGATCAAAGTCTTGCATCCTAACGCTGAGGCTATCCAGCATTGTATTATAATGAAGTATCTTTGCATCAACCACTTTGAGGTTTTTGTTCTGACAACCCGATATGGCTATGCAGAATATTACTAAAATTAGACAATAGCGAGCTATCGTTAATAGATTCCCCTGCCGATTTGTGTGAGTATGAAAATGCATCATCGTGTTTTCTCCTAAGATCCATGCTTACATGGCTTCAATAATGTTGAGTCCCAATTGTTGGCGGGAATTCTCCAACAGTACCGTCTCAGAGCTTGCTATAAATCCCAGCTCCTAGTTTTACAATCATTTGAGGACATTTTAAGTTCTCGCATCTTGAATTTCATCTATAATCAATTACAGTATTTACGTCTTTGCCTTTTCAGTCAAGACATTTATGGGGAATAGCCTTGCTTTTTGAATTTAAAATCTTTTGAGGTGCAAGGCAGAGCTTCAAATCCGCAAGGGAAGAGGATTATGCGATAAAATGGAAACGGTGTTCACTAAAGGGGACTTGCATTAAGGAGGATAATAATTCATATTCGAAGCTCAGGGAAATCCATCCCATTGTTCACGTTTTTCTATCTATGCTCCAATATTTCCGAGTATCCCAAAAGAATCTGTGTCCTCTTCTGTGTCCACCTGAAAAAAGAGGGTGATTTGAAGTAGGCGTAAACTCTTGTTAAATATGGAGCGGGCAACGGGACTCGAACCCGCGACCCCCAGCTTGGGAAGCTAATGCTCTACCAACTGAGCTATGCCCGCTCACTGTGAACAAGCTCTGGATATAGCGCTTAGATGTCAAGAGTTTTCATCGGGAAGGGCCTGTCACCCTTTTAAGTATCCAGCTAAGATCAATCAGCAATATCCATAGCTACTCCCTATTTGAGACTCTCTATCATACATCGATCTACCCTTAATCAAGCGTTAATAGTTAAGGCTTGATTAAGGGAGGATAAAGAAGTACTTGACAGTATGAACTGAGGGAGGAATATGGTAACAAAAACGGGAGGAAATGATGAAAGCATATGTAAAAGCAGGAATTAAAGGCTTTTCCGGCAAGCTGGACGGAGCCATATATTACTATCACCCCAGGTTAAAGCGGACTTTGATGCGTCGCGCTCCTAAGATGCCGATCCAGCCGCAGAATCATGCTTACCGGGATATCTCTCGCCAGATTAAGGCGATAAACCCCAGTGAGGCCTATAGAAATGACTTTCGTATGTACTTGAACACGCTCATGGAAAGAGACGATAGCGTGCGCCTGCCATCCTGGTATAGCCTGTATATTGGAATGAAACCCTTTTAAGTATCCACTTTTATCAGGGTCGTTGCAGTTGGCAAGGAAAACTTTTCTAAGGGGGTCACAAAAGATAGGTATGTAGCACAATTTCAATTTGTTAACCTGCCCAT
>Ga0265295_1007347_pt1 | contig 12754 bp, 10 predicted proteins | sample Munlansysbiofilm_FD_192503 | JGI IMG/M metagenome (GOLD analysis project Ga0265295, IMG submission 192503) | Leachate microbial communities from a municipal landfill in Southern Ontario, Canada - Methane capture system biofilm | ecosystem: Engineered > Solid waste > Landfill > Unclassified ... | reverse complement strand
GTACTCACGGATATTGTCCTCTCGTATCCTGTCGTAGTCAGTCGGCATTGGCGCTTCCCCCGGAAACATGAATCACACCATACGCAACAGGACCGGCGACGATGTCCGCTCTCTCCAAAGCGATGTCAAGCTCTTGGATTCGTCTTGCGTAGTCCGCCTCTGCGGCGGCAATTTGAGACCGACGCATTTTTTGTATCTTCTCGTTGGTCGCTTGGCTGAGCTGTTCTTCAAGAAGAGCGATCCGCGCTCGGTGACTGGTGGATAGGCTCTCCCGCCGGTATTCGGCCAGTTCCTGGGTCTTTTGCCGGTGGCTACTTCTGGCATCGTTCCACAAGCTGTAGTGCTGGGCGTCCAAGTCGTCCCAAACTGAAGCGCCAAGGCCGTCTGGCATAGCGCCAGGACAATCCGCCGCACTCTCCAAAAGGCGACCAAGATGGTCGGTCACCATGGCGTTCGAGGCGATAGGCTTAAGCACCAAGTCCTCCCTGATACCGTGGAAACGCCACTGGTAAATGGCGAATTCGTAGCGCCCAATGGGTATTTCGTTCGACACTACTTCCAGATTGGTTATGACCCGTTGTTTGGTATCAAATGACAGGGCCGCCTGTTTGACCAATGGATGAAGGGGCATGATGAAGGCGGCCTCGGGATGCTGCATGGCGCAATCAGACTCGAATGTGATGGCCAAATGTTGGCTCCCGCCCTTGAGCCAATTTTCCCATTCGCGGTAAGCAGAAGTGTTCTGCCTGGGGAGCTGCTGAAAATCCCTTAAAAGGTGGCCACGGGATTCCTGGGCCAGCCGGAGGGTTTTGAGCGGCTTTTCGCCCAGAATAAATTCCTGGTCTTTACCGCACACGCGCTGCAGGTAAAGGGTCACCACCCTGCGGAGTGAAGCCGGTGATAGCCAGAAACTCGCCGCATCGGCAATTTCGCGGTTCATCTGCTCTTGGGGAAGGCGAATGCCAAACAGCTCCGCCTGCTTCTGCTCCAGCTCTTCCTGCTCCTGGATGAGCCGGATTTTATTGTCGGATAGTTGCTGGAGCTTCCCCTTGCGCTCCTCTTCACTCAACTCGTAGTTTTCGGCGATGTTTTTAATCTCACGAGTGATTTCACCGAGTATTTCCTCGCTCCCCCCGAGGGCGTTATTGAAGACACCGATGCGCACCAGGCACCGCTCGTAGATATCCGCATCCACGGTTCCCGGCGTGATCAAGTTGACGATGGCGACGCTCTCGCTCTTCTGCCCATTTCTGTCGATACGGCCGATGCGCTGTTCTACCCGCATGGGATTCCAGGGAAGATCATAGTTAACGATGCAGTCGCAGAACTGATAATCGAGACCTTCGCAGCCGATTTCGGAAAACAGCAACAGGTCGAGACAGTCCTCATCCTCCTTCGGCTTCTCAAAACGGGCGCGAAGGGATACCCGATCCTCATCCGGCGTTCCCCCATGGACCAACCCGACGCGAAAACCGTCCTTGCTGAGATGGTCGAGGAGATAGCTCAGGGTATGCCGGAAGCTGCTGAACAGCATGACCTTGTTGTTCGGGAGGCTTTGCTTGTCGCGGATGATGTTGCGTAAAGCTTCGAGTTTGGGGTCGCTTGCCTCAAGGGTACGAGCAGCCTTCAGCAGATTCTGGATTTGGCTTTGGATGGGAATGATGGCCTCGTCCTCGGGGACGCCGGTGTCATCCGCTTCTTCCCAGGACAGTTCATCGAGATGGCGATTGAGGATCTCCTCAAGAAAGGGGGCAAGACCAAAGAGGCAACTGGCCGCCTGTCGCCTGATGGTGGTCATCATGAACTTCACGTTGACCCCATTGTGAATCTGGCTGAATATTTCAGCCTGGATTCTCAAAAGTTCGTCATGCAAATGCTGCTGAGCCGGAGTGAATGGTACGACGACCGTCTCGGGCTTCCTGACCGTGAAATTCCCAATGTCGCGGCGACGGGTTCTGTTGATGATACCGGCGAAGGTGTGCATCCCCTCCGTATCGGAGATCATCCTTATGCGTTCCTCGTGTGTAACCCCGCCACCCAAGAGTTCAGAGCGGACCCGACCAAAATCCGGATTGTGCCTGAGTATGGCCTGGCCCCAGGGCGTGGAAGCCGCCTGATCGAGAGCCTCCATCGCCAGGTTTTGCCATTCCGGCGTTTGAGTCCGCATCGCCGACACCGCCTGATTGATAAACGGGTTCGGCTCAGCCATGTGCGAGAAACTCTCCTGATCGATGATGAGATCGGGGCGTAGCGTATTCAGAAGAACAAAGAGGTCGTTGCTGCCGAGCTGGATCGGGGTGGCCGTCAAGAAAACTACCGCTTCCGCGTGATCGCAGAAAAACTTCACGGCCTTGTGGCTGAATGTGTCCTGGTTTCGGATGTGGTGAGCCTCGTCGACAATAACCAGATCGAAGCGGGGTGGCGGATCAAGGTCCAAGAGGCCTTTTTTCCGCTTCCGTTTTCCTTCGGGAGCCGTGCCATACAGGAGTGTTTCATCGAATAGAGAGTACGGGACGATGCTTTTCTGGTGTTGCTCCGGCCAGACACCATCCAGGTCCATTTCGTTAATGCAATACCGCAAGGTAGCGCCATCAAGATGGGTAAATCGCTCCTCGAAGCGTTTCATCTCGTTCTGCCACTTTTTCTCGGTAACCAGCGGGCGTGGGCAGACAATGAGCACGGAGCGGATCTCACGCCGCGCCTGAAGCTCGCGCAGGATGAGGCCAGCTTCAATGGTCTTACCTACACCAACGCCGTCGGCAATGAGCAAGCGGGGGCGATCAGACCGAATAAAGCGCAACACCGGTCTGAATTGATAGGGGATGAAGTCGACACGGGCGGCGTTGAGTGAGTAGAGGGTGGATAGCCCCGGATACTTTATCTGAAGCGCGGTGAGATAGGCATGGAATTGGTCGCAGGGTAAGGCGTTTTCATTTTCCTCACGCTGGTCTTCGGCTTGTAATTGCGTCGCGTAAAACGTTTGGGTTGTCCCGTCTATGAAGACCTTGAATCGGTTCTCAGGCTTTCCGGCCAGCACGGCAACCACAGCGCCACGACTTGATGGGTTTGATTTGGCGAAGACGATTTGCCCGGGTTCGAATTCGGCCGCATCGTCTTTCCTTTCCGGAGGCACGGAGGGCGTCTCTGCGCCTGGGTCAGGTTGCGGCTGGGTCTCCGACGCGAGAAGAGCCGCCTTTGTTTTCCGTAAATCTTGAATCAACTTGTCATCCGCGCCGATAACAACCGCAAAACGCTGGAGGGTGTCCAGATCCCGGTATATGTCGTCAACGGGGAAGCCCTCTGTGTCTGCGTGTGCCCAGTGATTACGGACCGTTTGCATTTCCTTGACGAAGTGACGGGCTTCGGGGGTCAGGTCCAGGCTGTTGGAAATCTGATACCAGTTCTGATCCAACACCCGAAGAAGTCCAGCGAGGTCAAGGCCACCCAGTGACGTGATGTTGCGTTGCTCCAATCGTCTTTTTTGCTGAAACGACAGGGTGTTTACTACCGCTTTGTTCCACCAGTCGTCAAACAGTGGCGGTAAAACTCTCTCTAAAAAACTAACGAGCTGAGCCGCTACGTCGCTAAGATGCTTCGCAACCGCACCGTGAACTTGGAACTTTTCATCCGTCATGATCCCGCCCCTACTTCCTTGTGTTTACGAAAGATCCAATCGACCCAAGGAGACCAACGGATTGAAACGCCCCAAAATTTCTATGCGCTTGTTCTGAATAATAGTTGCTCGACCCACATAACTGCTTTTGTTCGTTAACCGAAAATTGGCTAATGGCATCAAGAAGAGCGCTTTTTATGAATGGGATATGGATTGCTTTTGCTGAATTATTTGTGATTCGCGTGTTTAAGGCATTGGGCCAATAAGTAGACAGCGAAGAAGGATTTGCGACAACTCGATAATCAACGTAAGTAATGATAAGTGGCAGGTCATATCGATCTACCGCCTGCTCAACTTCATAAGTGAGCATGCTACCGGACTTTCTTGTGTCACCGCTTAGGATAACCACGACATTTTTTGAGTTTGAAAGGCGCTCCCTGATTCTAGATTCAAGCGTGGTCCGGAGGCTGGTATCCCTAACCGCGCATGTCTTGTCGTGACTATCTACATATTTGAAATCTATGTTTTTATGGGAATCCCAAGCCTGCATGGTGGCGTAGTATTTAAAGTCAGATAACGTCGGATTCGTCTGACCGAGTCCATCGAAGGCTATGTAGGTTCCGCTTCTGTATGCCATATATCAGCTCCAGTCCTTTTGCAGCGATGCCAGATTGATTTCAGAGGCCTTTTCTTTCGGCAACACGATCCGGATCTCGCTGGTTACCTTATTGTTCTTTGTCTCTTCAAAAATCGCTGTCAGAATCAAGTCCACCAAAATGTTGTTTTTGATGCCCACCCGAGAGAGGCCGGACCCCATCAGCGGAATAGAAAGAGGTTCGTCCCCACATACAGAGCGAGCTTTCCGCAGAAGCCCTCGGACCGCCTGATGTAAATCTGACGAGCTGGCCTTGGCCTCTTGATTTGAAATGTCCGTGTGAGAAAGCGCTACACACAAGAACCTATTGCCAGCCTGCTCAACCGCGACAGTCGTGCCAATTCTATAACGGCTTTGTTTCCCCCCGTTTCGCTTTTCAGAGGAACATTCTGTGGCAGTCAACTGCTCATCTACCTGGCGGTTCCAATCGTCTGTATTTCCTGCCCAATATTTCTGCAGCAGAATGCCATGGAGGCTTTTTGAGGAAACAAAACGATCATCAACGATAGAGTCAAAAAAGTCGTTAACGGCAATTGCTTGCCAACCTTCTTCTTGAAAGATGTCTCCAAATTTTATGACTATACGGGTATCAAATCCGTTGCTCTTGATCTCAATGCTTTGCTTCAAAAACCCTGAAAACCACAGGCCGTCAAAAATCAGCCAGATAATTCCAAATACCGCAGACCACCCAAAAAGCTGCCAATATGTCAGATCGATGCTTTTGCCGGTCAGCCCGATGATGGGTTCGATGACCAACCAAAACAAACCGAGTGTCGCGAAGACCGAACGCGGGTAATACCAAGCGGCTGTTTTGAATGAGGTCAATTTCATCGACTATTCCCCTCCCAGCAGTGTTCCCGCATGGTCGTAACACATGAGTAATTTAGGGGGTGCTTCACGGTGCTCCTCTGAACCGATGCGATAGACATGCTTTCCCCATGACTTTATGGTTGTTCTTCTGCACTTGAGCATTTTTGATCTTTGTCCCTTAACGTCGGAGCGCTACGAATCTGAATGGCAAGCCCATCTAATGCTGCGTTATTACAAAGCTGACACTCCCATATCACCGCAACATTCCATCCGAGATCCTGCAATAGCTTGATATTTTTATCATCTCGTTGTCGGTTTGCCCGTATTTTGTCTTTCCAAAATTTGACATTCGATTTGGGGATTCTGGCTAATTTGCATTGCTCGTCTGGATGGCCGTGCCAAAAGCAGCCATGGATAAATAGAACCGTCCGAAACCTTGGGAAAACAAGGTCTGGTTTTCCTGGCAGCTTGTTGTCGTGAAGCCGATATCGCAGCCCATGTTTGTGCAAGAAAGAACGCACCTTCATTTCTGGCTTGGTGCCCTTTTGCTTTACAGCAGCCATCACTCGGCTTCGTTCTTCTTTGCTGATATTGTCCAATCACCCTTCTCCATAGATGTACGGTTTCGCATTGCACATCGAAAGCGCCTTTTCCAAATGGCGCAAATCGGAAGGAGACACCTTCTGGTGCCTAGCGAACAACGTCAAAACAATCTTTATTGAGGCGTTGGAGTTTTCGGAAAACGGTTTGGAGGCAACATAAAGCAACGCTTTGCGTAAAGCGGTTTCCCATTTTAGAACTGTGCCATCCGCCACAACCACAAAACAGGCGTCGGCAGGGGACTTGAATAGTGAAATCTGACTTTTTGCCTCTTGTTCCACAAAGAGTGCTTGAATCCCTATCTTTTCCAAAATAATTGGCTCAAGATCGTCTGGGCGTTCCTCTTGTGTTTTATCTTTTGAATATCGGTTGAGAATCGCGTCTTTAATATATGTGCGGACCTCGGCTTTTTTCATGTACTGAGACAATCTTCCTCCTACATTTGGCATGGTGACCAGTTGCGCGAGGAAATTGCCGTTGTCTGTCCTAGAACGTGCGAGGTAATTAACTCGGTCAGCCTCTTGAAAGACACATTCTTTTATCTCTTTAGCAATATCATCAGGAACCTTTTTGCTCATGACCAAGCCTCCGTATCCGGAAAAGCCAGACGTTCAGCGTCGTCTTGGTCCTGCAGGCTGGCCACATCATCAAGCCATGCATCCACGAACTTCTGCGCTTTTTCATTGCTAAAAGTCACCACCCCGTTCCGCAGGAAAACCGTCTCAACTTCACCTGGCTTGGGGTCGGCCTTGGCTTCCTTGTCAAGCTCTTTGACCGCCGCCAATCGTCTTATGTCTGTGACAAAGTCCAGTACAATGACTTTTTCTTTTCCTGGTGAGATCCTGAGCCCTCTACCGAGTTGTTGCACGAATATCCTTCTGGAGTGGGTGGCCCTGAGAAACACAAGGATATTCACGTCAGGAACGTCAATACCTTCATTCAGGACATCGACCGCCGTAACCGCTTTGATTTTTCCAGATGAGAAATTCAACAGAACTTGACGCCGTTTAACCTTGTCATCAACAGACATGTTGGCTGCTGGAATTCCGGAGGACACCAGTTTCCCCGCGAATGTGTCCGCATGGTTTTTTGAGGGTGAAAATATCGCGATTCGTGGACGTTCCATGGATGCGGTCAACTCAAGAAGCTTGGCGATAACAGCGTCGTCCCTCTGTGGCAGGAAAAGTCGCTTGTTAAGGTCTCGGATGGACAACGAGGTGCGAGCCAGTTTCGGAACTTGTTCCCAATCGATGTTGTCACACATCATCCGATAATCGACTTTGGCAAGGAACCCCATCCTCATGCCATCGACCAACGACACCTTTTCAATCGGCTCGCCAAAAATAGACTCAATCGATGTACCGTCGCCACGCCAGGGAGTGGCCGTCATGCCAATAAGAAGTTTTGGGGAAAGATGCTCAATGCATGACGAAAAAGCGTTTGCCAAAGCGTGGTGGGCCTCGTCTACGATAATGAGATCAAAAGCGGTCGGCTCGATTCCTCCGAGATACCCAAACAGGGTCTGATACAGCCCGAAGTTGATTCCGTCGGAAGGAACAGGGGGCTCTCCATCCATGAATATTCTCGTTGGTATGTTTTTGGAAATCTGCGCCCAGAAAGATCGTTGGAGTTGAAAAGCCAGGTCTGTAGCGTGACATAGGACTAGTATCTTTTTTAGGCCAGTCGAATAAAGAAGGTCGGCGACCGATGAAGCGATGACGGTTTTTCCGAGTCCGGTCGCGACAACGAATAGCGCCTTTCTACGACCACTGTGAAAGCCCTTTACAACCGAGTCGACTATCTTTGACTGATATTCACGAGGCGACCTCTTTTCTTCACTGTATTCAGGCCATTTTGCAACAAGATCTGTCAGAAATTTTCCGTTCCAAAGCCTAACATCATACCCCTGTCTGTTGAGGTCATCTCTTCTATCATACGCTGATTTTGTAAAGTCCCCATTTGTGGCAACGACTACCACTTTGGCTTTGTAGTAGGCTTGACCCTTGACGGCTTGATCGACAGCGGACTTGCCAACATAAGAGTTTGAATTGACCGCTTTGACTTGTATGAGGTATGAATCGTCAGTGCCTTTCGAGGGGTTCGCTCTCACTGCTAAGACGTCAGCCCCTTTGTCTCCACTCTCACCAACATATTGGATATTTTTCCAACCGCAGTGCAGCAATAACCTGGAGACTGCGAGCTCAAGAGCTCTCCAGTCTCCTCCCGCCATTACTGCCTCAGTCAGGAAAGTCGCATTCTGTGGTTCACTCATTCCAGGAGTCCTTCCAACAGAGACAGTGTGTTCGCGTGCCTCAAAAGTTCTTGTTTGCTCTGCGCTCTTCCACCCTGAAGAAGCAAAATAACATCGGAAAAATAGGACAGGACCCGTTCAAGGGAGTTTTTCCGCAACCGTTCACGCATCGCCTCATTACCAATCTTTAGGTTGGCAAAAGGCTGCGCGAAAAGCTTGTTGTCCATAAACTCCTCCGGAAATTCGGCTATCAGCCGTTTTATAGTCGTGTCGCAAACAAACGCCAGAGACTGAATCGATTCTTCACTGGAGTCTTGATAGGCACCGAGCAGATTTGGAGCCTCATCAAGCAGGCGTTTTGCCAGTTCTTCCTCTTCAGCTTCAACAGACTGGATAACTTCTTTTACCTTGGCAAATCGATGCCCGAGCAAAGAAGGTAGCTTTTCGCGTATTGACGAAACAATCGAATGCGCCCGTTCTTGTAGAGCTTGGGGATTGATCCGTTCTTCAAGCAAATGATTGTCAACGAGCCCAATAAACGCCGCTTGAATAGACACGCCAGGATCACGGAGCGCGAACTTTTCTGCCAAGCCCTGCAGCAACAATTGTTTAGGGGAAAGTGGATACTCGGATAGAATTGGATGAGTCGGGTCGAAAAAGAAATCAACCTCGATTCCATCCTGATAAAGGTGACATGGCACTCTGCTTCCTTGGATTTTGATTTGGCTGTCACGCACTCTCCAGGCGGTTATTTCCATTCCGGGAGTTGTGTCGTAAGAGTATTTTCCTGACAGTGATTCCTCTTTGTCAGAATGCTGAATCAAGAGATCTCTGTCAGAAGTCGCCGGAACGGGAGCCACAGTAGGTGATGGCAGTGGTGGAGTACTGACAGGGGGGGCAGTATGAGAGCCAGTTCCAGATTGAGCGCCGGGCAAATAGCTAGAAATGTCATCTGACGGAGTTTCTCCAGAATTTACCGGAGTCAATCCTTTACCGCCATCCCCCCGTTCTCTGTCTGATTCCTGAGCGACCTTGTACCACTTATCATCGGTTTCGTACTCCAAGTCCCCGGAAAAGAAACGCTTGGCGAATTCTCTCGCCAGTGAATTAGGAACCGCGAGATTTTTTGTGCCAGGGTCTGTTCTTCTGTATGCGTTAACCAATCTACCGAGAGGAGACTCGTTGTCCCCATCGTATCCCAAAGCTTGCCTTTTCTTGGGAAGAATCGGTCCAGCGCCTCGAACGGCTTCCAGTGTGAGTCGCCATGCTCTGTCTGTGATATCAAACCCATTCTTTTGATACGTCGGGATCAGGTAATCAACATGGAGCTCGCCAACGATTCTCCCGCCAACAGTCGATCCTAGTTCGACTGGGTATTCAGACGTGTAAGTTCCTGTATCCGGATTTTCGTAGCCGAAAAGGGATTTGTCGGAAACCAGTATTTTCCGTCCGTTACGAACAAAATCCACACCAAAATCAGATGGATCGGCATACCGCTGAATACCAATCCAACCCTTAAGCCGACGGGCACGTTTGACTATGTGTGTCTGAGAAACACCACCTTTACTAATCGAGACATCGAGATCAGCGGCTTCGTCTTCGGTCAGATAGCGATTTTTCAGAGAGTCGAAGTATGTCTCTCCGAGGTCTCGGTTTATTCTTTGGATCGCCTCTACTCGAACCCCTTTACGAACCACAAACCTTGAATCGCTCCAAACGCAATGTGGACGGGGGGAAAGCTGTTTTCCCTGTACAAATATTGAAACCTTTTTCCTGCTGAGTATCGGTGTGTAAATTGTCTCCAGCTGCCTTCTTATCGCGCTTTCCTTTTTCCTTATTTCCGCGAAAACACCGTCCTTCAAGCTCTTGACAATTATTTTAGTGCCGGATTCGTCAGGAGTTTTTTTTGGTTCCCTAACAACCGGAGCGGAAAAGGTTTGCTCCTTTATCAATTGTTCAAAACTGATTTTAATTCCAACCCATTCAGTTCCATCTGGAGTCGCCGAAAGGAAAAGAGTTTCATCTCCAAGTCGGGCTGTGGCGATATTGAAACCCATTCCAAATAGTCCAAGGTTGTGGATAGGATCGTTGCTTGAATACCCCGCCTTGGCAGCTTTCTGGAGGACTTCGAGTTCCATGCCGAGACCGTTGTCCTGAACGACAATTTCTCTATCATAAGCGGCGACAGAATCACTGGACCAATGGATATCGACCCTGGGGCCATTTATAACTTTCCCCTTGTTTTCGGCCTCAGAAAAAGCGTCCAGCGAATTGTCGGTCAGTTCCGCTAAGCATTGCCAAGCGGCAAACGGAATGTCACCCAACGTTCTAAGGATTCTCGGGGTGGGTGTGATGTCGACGACTTGCGTTATTAGCGACTCTGATTTCATTTCACGCCCTCCAGATATTTGGCGATAGCTCTTGCAACTTTATTTCCCAGAATCGGCGGTACGGCGTTGCCAATTTGCATGATGTTAGACGTGGCCGAATGGGGAAAATCAAAATTGTCGGGAAACGTCTGCAACCTGGCACACTCGCGGACAGTCAGCCGTCTATCAAGAGAGTAGTGAAACTGCACACGGGACTTAGCGTTCGCTCTGATTGTGTATGAAGGCGAATCGGCTGGTGTGGTCTCGTCTCCTTGACCATTTCCTTTTTTTGCTCTTGACGCTCTGAAATATTGCGACTGGTTTGGAATTGAATCGTCCGATATCCCTTCAAGATCTTCTATCGCCCAGCGAGTCGTCCTGTAGTGTTCCTCGGTATGAGTTCTCTTAGGCATGACCGGAAAGCCCTGCAAATCGTCTCTGACCGCCACAATAAAAAGTCTCGTCCTTCTCTGAGGAACGCCATAATCGGGAGCAAAAAGAGTCCAAACCTCGACCCTGTATCCGGCCGATGCGATGTCCTGTTTTATCGTGTTCAACACATCTCCTTGTTTCATGTTGGCGAGACCTGGAACATTTTCACCAATGACGACAAGGGGCTTGTGAACCTCCATGTATTGAATCAGTGCTTGGTACAACCTTCCTCGGGTGGACTTCAGCCCATGACGTGGACCGCACGTGGCGAAATCCTGGCAAGGGAATCCCCCTATCAAAACTTCGGCGGCCGGAACTTCGATAGGGTTATAGCTGGATAGATCCCGAACTTCGGCGTGATCAGAAATATTCTTGAGATACGTCTGAACGCACTTGTCATCATGGTCATAAGCGGCGAGAAGTTTGAATGGAAGCTTGGGGACTTTGGTGCCCTTGTACGAAAAGCCACCGAGAAACCCCAGGTCAAGCCCTCCGCATCCGCAAAAAAACGAAACCACGGATCTTTCTCGCATAGAAGAAAGCGTTTCTTTCCCTGGTTGAGGTATGGAAGGGTTTTTTTTCTTATCTAAAAGCATCACTGGTTCCTGTTCATATAAATCAACTGTTTCCATTTGTTTTATCCGCCGCGCCGCCAGCCTTCACCCACTCGTCGACTTCGTCTTTCTTGAACTTCCAAAGACGGCCCATGCGATGGGCGGGCATCGCATGCTTGTCGATCCAACGGTAAACGGTGTCACTGCTGACACCGAGGTACTTGCCTATTTCGTCTACTGATAACCAGCGATCTTCTATCTCGGCCATATCTCCAACTCCTCAAGGGCGATTGGTTTTCTTGCCACGCCAGAGGCGGTAACGGGGATGCTGGGCGCAGCTTCCCCAACTTAAAACATCCTCTAATATATTTAGGCAGGGGCCGATTGTCAAACGCTTTCGTCCGGATAAGGCCGCAAAGATCGGCTCACGGGCGTAACCACTGGCCACTGGCGACTCTTTCCGCGGAAGGCGGGCATGGCATCCAATAGGTCCAGGCGGGAATCGAGGTGCGCCCGCATAGCACCGCCACCATTACCCGCTGGTACATGCTGTGCCCGCCGGGCCGAAATCCCTCCAGCCGGTCGATGGGCGGCAGGTCACGTAGCGGGTCGGTGAAGGTCACCAGCTCTCCGTGGATCAGATCCCAGTCCCCGGTCGGGCGGCCGAAGCGCGGCGTGCCGATCTCCTGCTGCCTGCGAGCGTCCGCCAGTGGATCGGCTGTGCCCCTGGCCAGGATCAGACCTTCGGGCACCTCGAGGGCCGGGAATCCGGCATGGAGATGATAGAGCCTGCCCCAGACCACGGCCGGTTCGATGCTTTGGGCCTGGGCGCAGAAGCGTTGATGGTTCCAGTAGCCCCGTTTCAGGGTGCCGTAAACGAAGAGCCGGAGGATGGTCTCGGAAGTGTCTTCCGGGTTTGTGTTCAGCTTCGCGGTGTCTCCAATGTTCATGCATTCACTCCTTCGGGCAGTGTCCCTTTGCGCTCCTGGGGTATGAAGCGGAATTCGCTGTTTTCGATGGCCCGCACATCCTCGTGGCGGATGGTGAGCATGGTCATGGGCGGCACCTCCAGCTCGCGCCAGCCCTTCTCGTTGTCCACGGCAAAGTCGATAAAGGCGGCCTCCGAGGCGTAGAGCACCACCCGGTGCTGGCGGTGGATGCGCAGGCAGAGCGGCTTGTTGCCCTTGAGTACGGTGATGGTGCCGGGGTCAAGCCGTGAGGCCAGCACGGCGCTCATCTGGCCGCGACAAAGGGCAAGCGCCTTCTTCAGGCCGTCCTGGTCGATGGGGCCTTCGGGCGCGAAACGGTCGGCCAGGCGGAAGATCAGCTCGCTGTCCACCTCTGCGTAGCGCGGCAGACCGAGACGGCGGAACAGATAATCGGCGTTGTAGATGGTGCCGTTGTGGGTGCCGATGACGATCCCGGCCCGGATGGGATGGTTGTTGCGGTTGTTGAACTCGTTGCCCCGGG
>Ga0265295_1007346_pt1 | contig 12755 bp, 11 predicted proteins | sample Munlansysbiofilm_FD_192503 | JGI IMG/M metagenome (GOLD analysis project Ga0265295, IMG submission 192503) | Leachate microbial communities from a municipal landfill in Southern Ontario, Canada - Methane capture system biofilm | ecosystem: Engineered > Solid waste > Landfill > Unclassified ... | reverse complement strand
TCCTAAGCAAACTTAATAATATAAACGAATTTCAGCAATATTTAGAAATTCACTTGACGGAATAAGTTCCTCATGATATTATTTTGCTTCTGTGGGGGCGTGGTGTAGTGGTTAAACATGCGGCCCTGTCAAGGCCGAGACCGCGGGTTCAAATCCCGTCGCTCCCGCTCACAGAAAACCCCTCGTTTGAGGGGTTTTACTATTAACTTAATTTCTATGAAATATTTTCTACGCGATATTTAGCTTACACTTGATTATTAATACCCAGTTCTTTTGCTCGTTCCTCCATCAAAACGCGCATCTTTTCCCTGTCCTTCGGATAGGTAAAATAAAAACCACTGAACAAAATAGCACACAAAATCCAGGGGATCGGAATCGTCCAAAACATAGCGGTTGCCATGTCAATCTTGTCGGCAATCAATCCAAAAATTAGAGCGACTATTGCCGAAAAACCGTTCTCGACAAAAACTGCTAATGAAAAGGCAGTAGCCCGAAGTTCCGGTGGAACAACCGCCGCCATCATTGGCTCCTTTGAACCTTTTCCGGGCCAACTAATCAGCAGTCCGATAAAGAAGCAGAATCCGGTTAAAGCAGGAATGCTCCAGTTTGCGGTGGAAGTCAGGAGAATTATGGTTAGGGGAATCCCTAAAATCACTGATAATTGCCCGATAAAAGCTCTGCCATACTTGGGACTCTTTTGGTCTGCCCAATCCCCGATATAGCCGCCAATTATGTTGCTAAGGGCAGTTCCAACCAACATGATACCGAAAACCAAAGGTGCTTCTTGAGGGCTTAGTCCTCGTTCTTCAACCAACCACAAAATCAAGAACGCTCCCATAATAACCCATGGCATCGAACCGGCCAAACCCTGCAGGATTGCAACTTGAATGGTCGGAATTTTTATAACCTTGCGCATATCATCAAACTTAACTTTATAATTTTCCGCTTGCTCAAAAGTCAGCTGCCCTTTCATCTCAGGTTCAGATCCACCTCGAACAGGTTCATCAACAAAAATTAAGATAATAAAACCGGAAATTATGCTGGCAATACCAAGAATAATGAAACCCCATCGCCACAATTCAGGGGTTGCCAATCTCCCCAATCCCAAAGTAAAAATGATGATTCCCAGGACGCCTACCCCTTCCAAATACCCGAGCATTCTCCCCCGAATTTTCGGAGCAAAAGTATCCGCCATGATGGAAAAAGTAGCAGGCATTAAACAACCCAAACCAATTCCGGATATCACTCTGACAGCAATCAATTGACTAAAGTTCTGGGTTAGGCCAACCAAAATTGTCCAAATACCCCAAAAACCGGTTCCCCAAAACAAAACTTTCTTTCGGGAGTGTTTGTCAGACAGAAAACCCCAGAAGGGGGAACTTAGCGATTGAAGCAAACTGCGCACAAAAGTAATCCAAGAAAGATTTCCGATGCTCAAGCCCCAAATCTGACGCAAAATCGGGCTAAAAATAGACATTGCCTGGGCTTCGCCTTGGTCTACAAAATATCCCAGAGCAAGCGCAAACAAATTTTTCAACTTTTTGGGTTGTTTAGTGGGGCTTTGACTTTCTGATTCCATATTGGGACCCTCGCTTTTTGCTTAGATTGTACCCCTTGTTTTCGCAAATATGTCAACTTCTTTCTTACTTTTAAATTTTTTAGAGAAACTTCGGTAAAATTCAATTACCACCTCAAAAGGAGTTGCCATGAGCAAATTCAGACCAAACCCAAATCCGCATGCACAAACAGAAGCAATTGTTATTTCTGACAAAGTTCGTTTTACCGTTCTGACCAGTCGGTTGATAAGAATGGAATTTGACCTTGAGGGAAATTTTGAAGACCGCCCCAGCCTTACTTATTGGTATCGCAATCAACCTGTCCCTGCTTTTACCGTCAAACGAGAAGATAATTGGTTGAGGATTGAGACCGACGCTCTCATTCTTCATTTTTTCGAAAACAACCGTTTTCATTGGCGTGACCTTTGGATTGAAATCAAAAAGACTGGTCAGGAATGGCATTATGGGGATAGAAACAGCTTGAATCTGGGCGGAACCTGCCGCACACTCGATAGCACCCAAGGTGCAGTGCTACTTGAAGAAGGTCTTGTTTCTCTTTCAGGTTGGTCCTTGGTCGATGATAGCAAAACTCCGGTTTTAGATGATAACTTATGGCCAACCACCAGAAACAACCCGACTATAACGAAGGACTTATACTTCTATGGATACGCAGACGATTATTTGGATGCAATCCAGGACCACCAACGCTTATCCGGAAAGCCAAATTTGCTCCCGCGCTGGGCTTTAGGGAATTGGTGGAGCCGTTATTGGGCTTATAGCGATCGCGATTTATTGAATTTGATGGATGAATTCAAAGACAAAGAAGTGCCCCTCTCAGTTTGTATCGTCGATATGGACTGGCACAAAACCGTTACCAACAATGATTCTTCTGGCTGGACCGGTTATTCCTGGAACCGCGATCTCTTCCCAAATCCGGAAGCTTTCATTGAAGAACTTCACCAGCGCAATCTCAAAACCGCTCTAAATCTCCACCCGGCTGAGGGTGTTCATAATCACGAAGATCAATATGCTGAAATGGCAACGCTCATGGATGTCAATCCAACTTCCGGACAATTCATCCCCTTCGAAATTGCCGATCCGAAATTTGCCAATGCCTATTTTGACGTTCTTCATGCTCCTTTGGAGAAACAAGGTGTTGATTTTTGGTGGCTCGATTGGCAACAAGGCAGCAAATCAAAAATTGAGGGCTTAGATCCCCTCTTTTGGCTTAACCATCTCCATAACTATGACCAGGCCAAAACCAAGGAAAAACGCCCCTTTATCTTCTCACGTTGGCCCGGTTTAGGCGGTCAACGCTATCCAATCGGCTTTTCAGGCGATACCGTCGTTGCCTGGTCTACGCTGGATTTCCAACCCGAAATGACCGCCACCGCTTCAAATGTCGCTTATGGTTGGTGGAGCCATGACATCGGCGGACATGCCGAAGGCATCGAAGACGGCGAACTCTACTTGCGCTGGGTACAATTTGGCGTCTTTAGCCCAATTTTCCGCCTCCATTCAACCAACAATGAATACATCAACCGCCTGCCCTGGGCTTTTGGTCTCGATATTTTTCAGCTGACACGCTTTGCAATGCAACTGCGCCATAAGCTGATCCCATATATTTACACTGCCAACGAACGCAACACCCGCACAGGTGAGCCACTAATTCTACCGATGTACTACAACTACCCCGATGAAACCTCCGCTTATGCCTGCCCGAATGAATACGCCTTCGGTCAAAACATGCTACTTGCACCAATCACAAAGCCTGCCGACAAAGACACAAACCTCTCTCGTCATTTAGTCTGGTTCCCGGATGGAGCATGGACAAATTTCTTCACCAACGAATCTCATCAAGGAAATTCTTGGCAAACGCTTTATTATGACAGAGCCGATATCCCTGCTTTTATTCCTGACGGGGCGATAATTCCGCTCAATGCTGATCCGGTCAGCAATGGTGTTAACCTTCCTCAAAATTTTCTGGTAAAAGTTTTCATTGGTGAGCAGGGAGAATTTGATTTGTATGAAGATGCAGGCGAAGGTCAAGCCTATCTGGAAGGACAATCTGCTCAAACCCTGCTCCATCAATCTTTCAAAGCGAATACCCTGAAAATAGTCAAAGAAGCCAGCCGTGGAGATTATCTCAACCACCTTCCTGATAACAGGCTTTGGCAGTTTGAGATAAACAATATTTCTCAACCTTTAAATCTTTCTCTATTTATCGATGGAAAACCGCTTAATTTCGAAGCATCTTATGATGAGAAATTAAAGAGATTAACTTTTTCAGCTATTCCCTGTCCCAACGCTTCTAAGATTGAGCTTCAGCTTGAGGGGGTTCAGATGGAACGCTTTGAAAGGTCGCCGATTGACAGAATCGAAGCCTTACTAAAAGCTTTCCGCCTTCCGACAATCACCAAGCAAGCCTTCAAAAACCGTCTCGATGAGCTGTTCATCAACCCCAACAAGCTTTTCGACATCGCTCACAGTTTTAGCAAAAGCCAACTATTGGCAATCTTTGAAAGTGTTTTTCCGGAAAACTTAGACAAACCGGCTGACGATCTTTACAATGCCTTTGAAGCCATGATGGCTGTTTTGAGAAAATTAAGGGGTTGAGTGGGGCGGAATTTCATTTTCCGAACCATCAGTTGAACCATCATTCGAAGCCTCTGACTGAGCATTCTCTTCAGAGGCTTCTTGATTAATTCGCTCTATTTCAACATGCGGTGGCAAATCGAGCATACTCTCATCTAAAATCTTTTGCGGGAAACGTTTTAATTCGTTGGTTGTACGAACAACCTCACGAAGCGTTTCATTCCTGCTGATTTTCCGAATCCATTTGCCCAAATCTTGTCCGGTTTTGACTACTTTGTCTGGACCCAAGACAACAAATGCCAGAACTAAAATCAGGAGAACTTCCGTCCATCCCAAATTCAAAAAGTTCATTTTTACTGCCTATTTTTTATCTTGATTCTCATCGGTTTTCGTATCGTTTGGCTCTTCAGACGAGCTATCTTCCGATTTTCCACTCAAACCGTCTTTGAATGCCTTAATCCCGGAACCAAGTTCCCCGCCAATTTTCGTGATTCGGCCAACGCCAAACACCAAAAGGACCACGACAAGAATCAATAGTATTTCTGGCCAGTGTAAATTCATTTTTCTCCTATTCTTCCACCTTTACTGGCTTCTCTGCCACGGAGGAAAGCAATATGCTTAATAAATATAATACAGAAAGTGGAAGCATGAAAACCAACATGTTTATCGGATCGCCGGTTGGCGTGATTACTGCAGCTAAGACAGCAATGGCAATAAGTGCAAACCGCCAACCTTTAATCAGCATTTTGTGATTAACAATTCCCGCTTTCGCTAAGACAAAAAACACCAGAGGCAATTCAAAACTGACTCCGATCCAAAACAAGAGGTTCGTTAAATAGCTTATATAAGAATTCAAACGAAGGCTCGTTGTAACATCCAGTATCTCTTGAAAAAAAGTAAGAGAAGCCGGTAACATAACATAATAAGCAAAAGCTACGCCGGTCAAAAAAAGCAAAACCGCAAATGGTATTGCCCAATAAATCGACTTTCGTTCTTTCGGTTTCAAGCCCTTGCTAATAAATTTAAAGAGTTGATAGACCACCCAGGGCAATGCGATAATCAAGCCAATCAACAGCGCAAGGCGCATATAAACTGACATGCTTTCAGTAACTTCGATCACATGCAAGTTTTGCAAACCTCCTATTGGACCTGTCAGGAAGGTTAAAGCTGGCTTTACGAAAAAAATTGCCGCAATCACACCGACAATTAAGCCAGCCAAAGACATAATCAAAGTTCGTCTAAGCTCTTCCAAATGTGCAGTTAGAGGAATTTTTTCTTCTTCGTCTGCCATTGGCATTTTCGTTTGTTTATCTGCATCCATGAAGGTATCAGTCAACGTTCTTGATTTAAACTAAAGTTAGCTTAAAATCACCCGTCTGAAATGCTCATAATAGAGCTCATCACTCTCAGTGCTCATGATTCGCCGCTCGTTCCATTTTTGTTCGAAAACAGAGGGGTCGCCAATTTGCGAAACATGTTCCTTCAAAGCCTTTATTCGCAAATCCCAATAATCAGAGACATCAAGAATGATATTAGGGTCAACCGTCAGGCTCATCCAAACTTCACGAATCTTAGTCACTTTCAAACCTGCTTCAAGTTGCTCCGGATAAAAAGCTGCATTCCCGGCAGCCGGAAAAACCGACTCAATCGTGAGCAAGCCTGCAGCCCGATGGTCAGGATGATTAACATAAAAGTAATGGAAAAAGGTTTGCGGGTCGCTGCTAACCACAATATCCGGCTGACGTTTGCGCAATTCTGCTACTAACTGTGCCCGATTTTCAACGCTCGCTTCAAGAAAGCCGTCTTGGTGATCCAAAAAATCAACCGACTCGACACCCAAAACTTTAGCCGCATTGTTTTGTTCGCGCTTCCGAACTTCCTTCAACGCTTCCGTATCCGGAAAAGCTTCGCTGACTCCTCTTTCGCCTTTAGTCAGCAAGAGATAGCTAACTTTGTGCCCCTGAGCAGCCCACATTCCAATTGTTCCACCCATAAAAAATTCCGGGTCATCAGGATGAGCCAAAACGACCAAAATATTCATCGGCTTCTGCCATTCGTTGAATTTTATTGGTCTAATTGCCTGAGTTTCCATATTGATTTTCTTTCTTGTTCCCAAAATTGCGTTTGTTCCTGCGGTTATTGGAACGGTTCTTATCATTTCGTTTTGGGATTTGGGCTGTTTCCTTGCTCTCATCAGGCGAATCATCTTTATTCTCATTTCGCACTGGATTAGCATTGAAGTTCGCTTTGTCCTTCGGAGCCCGATTTTTCTCACGGTTTTGGCGATTTTGAGAACCTTGCTTCGCTTTGACCGGTCTTGGGTTTTGGTCGATTCTGACAATTTCAACATCTTCATCTGTGCTGAGAGATTCTTCGGTCTTAATCGGGATCGGGACTTTTTCTTCCATCACGCCTGACTCCAATTCAGAACGTTTAATCTCACGTTGTCCGACCTCAGGAATATAAACCATTACCGAATCCGTCAAAGGCAAAACCTGGGTAACTTTACCCTCGCCCAAAGGCGTATGAATCACCTTCTTAACTTTCGGCAAGTTTTTGCGCATCTCTTCGTAATTTTCGTGCTCATAAGCCAGACAACAGCGCAAGCGTCCACAAATACCGGTTATTTCGGATGGCGTTAGTGAGACATTTTGTGATTTTGCCATTTTGATTGAAATAGAACTAAAATCCGTCAAAAATCTTGAACAACAGCGCTTTTCAATTCCGCAGGCACCCAGTCCGCTGATTTCTTTGGCGATATCGCGCGGACCAACCTGACGAATTTCAAGTCGGGTGTCAGAATACATCGGTGCTGCTTCCCGAATGAAATTTCGCATATTGAAATTAGGAACGTCATCATAGCTCAGGTATAGCGTCAGCCGGGAAGAATCGAATGAAAATTCTGCGCCCAAAGCTTTTACGCCTTCATATTCAGAATCAGGCTTTTTTAGAAATTCCTGCGCCTTCTTTAGGGCTTCGCTTTCTTTTTCCTTAATCATGTCGCGTAAAATCAAATCTCGCGAAGTCGCTTTCCGTTCAACATACTGAATTTCTTGTTCCATAACCGGTTTCGCATCCGTAGCCGATACGACACCAATTTGTTTACCTCGGGCAGTATTCACGATGACATAATCACCGGTTTGAACTTCAATATCATCCGGTAAGGCAAAATTATACGATTTACCGACAGGTTTAAATTGAACTCTAATGAGTTTTTGAGTAAGCATAATCAAAAATTATATCACTCCGCCTGGCTCTTTTTGTACGCCGCTTTACTGGCTTCCGCCGCAATCTTGCGTGTAATCTTCACCAGGTCTTCACCAACCGGACTTATAGGCTCTTGTTTTACTACCGGCATACCGGTATCATTTCCAAAACCAACGCTCGCATCAATCGGTATACTGCCCAGGAATTCGGTTCCGACAGTTTCTGCCAAACGCTCTCCACCGCCATTTCCAAAGATATATTGGAGGCTTCCGTCCGGCATTTCCAAATAAGCCATGTTTTCAACGATTCCAAATATAGGGATATCCAGCTTTGCAAACATATTCACTGCACGATGAGCGTCATCAATCGCCATTTCTTGCGGTGTAGTAACAATAACCGCTCCGCTAATTGGCATTGACTGTGCCAGCGAGAGCTGTACGTCGCCGGTTCCTGGCGGCAGGTCGACTACTAAATAGTCCAAATCGCCCCAATCAAAGTCTGTGAGAAATTGTTGAATTGCCGAATGGAGCATAGGTCCACGCCAAATCAAGGGTTGACCGGGTTGTACCATAAACCCAATCGAAGCGACTTTCAAACCGTAGATCTCAGCCGGCAACATTTTTTTGCCAAAGGGTTCAGGCAGGCTATCCAAACCAAGCATACGGGGAATATTTGGACCATAAATATCAGCATCCAGCAAACCAACCCTGGCACCGTCATTCGCAAGACTCAGTGCAACGTTGAGCGCAACAGTACTCTTGCCAACACCGCCCTTACCGGAACCAATCGCAATCACATGTTTAAAGCAGTTTCCTGCAAGGTCAAGGGCTTTATGTGTTTGAACTTTGGAAGTCATCTCGATGATAACTTCCTTGGCTTCGGTCATCGAATAAACTGCTCTTCTGGCATCATTTTCAATTTTTCCTTTGAGGGGGCAACTTGGCGTCGTTAGTACAATCGAAAAACTGACCGTACCATCCTCAATTTTGATATCTTTAATCATTTTTAAGCTGACTAAATCACGACCCAAATCCGGATCCATAACCGTGCTTAGTGCATTGAGAACATCTTCGTTTGTAATCAAGAAAATCACCTCTTGTTTTTTCTTCATTCTAAAGTCTAAGCAAAGCTTTTTCAAGCTTTCAAAGAACCCTCTTACTCAACAGTAACACTCTTTGCCAAATTCCTCGGCTGATCAACGTCCAAACCGTGCAAAGTGGCAATCTGATAGGCAAACATTTGCAGCGGAATAACGTTCACAACCGGGCTCAATAACCATGGCGTTTCCGGAACCCAAAACACATCGTCTGCCAGTCCGGAGATAAGCTCATCGCCCTCGGTTGCAACTGCCAAAACCTTCCCACTGCGCGCTTTCACTTGTTCAATTTGGCTAATCATCTTCTCATACCAGCGATCTTGCGTTGCAATCGCCACAACCGGCAAATCTTCATCGACCAATGCAATCGGACCATGTTTCATTTCTCCAGCCGGATAGCCTTCAGCATGAATATAAGAAATTTCCTTCAATTTCAAAGCACCTTCGTAAGCAATCGGCATGTTCACACCCCGCCCTAAATACAAAGCGCTTTTCATATCCTTGTATTTATTGGCAATTTCTTTTGCTTCTTCTTCCCTTTCCAGAGCTTTTTCAACCAAAGAAGGAACAACCAATAAGTCTTTCACTAAATTAATCCGATTTTTTGCGGATAAGCTACCCCTTAAATCGGCCAGATAAACCGCCATCATATAAAGATCCAAAATCGGAGCAGTAAAGGCTTTTGTCGATGCCACCCCAATTTCAGGCCCGGTCTGCATTGAGATACAACCGTGGGCACTCCGCATTGCCTGTGAACCAATTGCGTTGACAATCGACCACAATATCGCACCTTTACTGCGTGCTTCTTCCATCGCAGCAAGCGTGTCGGCAGTTTCGCCGGATTGAGAAATCGCCAAAACCACCGTTCCCGGCTCGATAATCGGGTCCGCATAGCGAAATTCTGAGGCAACAACAACATCGACCGGAATCCTTGCGATTGTTTCAATCAGGCTTTTGCCTACCATGCCCGCATATGCTGCCGTTCCGCAAGCGGTGATGATGATTTTCTTGATTTCCTTCGCCTTTGCCTCATCTAAGTTTAAGCTCGGCAACATTATTCGATGGCTCTCATAATCAATTCTTCCGCTTAATGTGTCAGATAAGGCTCTGACTTGTTCGTGGATTTCTTTTTGCATGAAATGGCGATATTTACCTTTTTCAGCCGAAATCGGATCCCAGGGAACATCCTGAATTTCAGCATTTACGGCTTGTCCATCCAAATTTGAAATCTTGAAGCCGTCTCGTTTTACCACAGCAAGCTGACCGGATTCCAAAAAAACCATCCTGCGCGTATGAGCAACAATCGCCGGAATATCACTGCCGATAAACATTTCATCTTCGCCGATTCCAATCGCCACACCCCCGGCATTCCCCAGACGAGCTGCAATGAGTTTATCCGGCTCATTTGTCGACATCACGACCATGCCATGAGAGCCCTTTAACATCGCCATCGTTTTTTGGACAGCGCTGGAAAGGTCTTCCGTTTGACCATAAAAAATTTCAATCAGATTAACAATTGTTTCGGTATCGGTTTCCGATTTAAATTCAATCCCCTCTGCGACGAGTTCCTCTTTCAAAGAAAGATAATTTTCCACGATGCCGTTGTGAACCAAAACGATCTTTCCGGACGCACTCAAATGAGGGTGCGCATTCAGTTCACTCGGCGCGCCATGCGTAGCCCAACGCGTATGACCAATGCCGGTTGTGCCATAAACCGGTTTCTCCTTAATCAAATTTTCGAGCGCTTCCACTTTCCCTGCAACTCGTCTGACCTCAATTTTTCCATCCTGAAGAACAGCCAAACCGGCCGAGTCGTATCCACGATACTCAAGTTTTTTTAATCCATCAACGATGATAGAACTTGCATTCTGTCCGCCGATGTAAGCAACAATTCCACACATAAGTGCTCCTAATCTTGTTTAGTCATGGAAAAAGAGTTTTGTGAACCCTGGAGGCATCCGCCGATCTTTCGATTTTCCTGAGCAATCTCAGTTAATCTCTTCTCGCGAAGAGAGACCTCCCACCTCGTCACTCACCTTACATGTGGGCAAGCCAGGCGCTTAGTTTTCCAATTTGTCTAATTATACTTTATCGTCGAATCCATTAAAAATATGTTGTCCAAATGTATTTGCAGTCGATTTGAAGAAGCCTTACATTCAGATCAAAGTTCAATCAAAATGTATTCTTTTTTAATTCACTCAATTGTTCACCAATTCGGAAACCTTTAAAAGGTACTTCATAATTTGGTAATTTTTTTATTAAATATTTGCGATATTGGATACTTGCGAGAAAAATGAATTGATCTTTCTCTAAATCGCACTTCTTCGCTAACTGTTCTAAAACAGCTTTAGCCCAATCTTTTTTTGCCGCTTCACTCATCTCGTTTAATATGACATCATAAGGTTCTACCTCTTGTTCTAATTCCAACAAGCCATATTTTGAAGATAAAACAAATATTTCATCAGGCATAATTTGTCTTGCATATTCCAACTTGTACCGAAACAAAGGGCTAACAAATAAATCTTTTGCTTTTGCTTTGTAGGGAAGCTTGGTTTTCACACAGGAAATCAAAACAATCTTTTTCATAATACACTTTTCCTTTCAGATAAACCAAAATGCTCTCGAAGGGCTTGGTAATCTTCAGGCGTGTCGATATCCTTTGCCATCCAATCGTCCAGCCAAACCAAAGTTATGTGGGGAGTTTCGGAAATTATCTGTCTGCCGCCGCTGTCTCCTGCCAGCTTTTCAAACAAATGAAAACTTGATTTCGGAAAATAAACCGGGTTTGCCCGGTGGTCATTAATAATTGGTGTAACCGCTTTCTCGCTCCGCAAACCTTCTTCCGCCACTGCCCGAATTAAATTTACCGAGAGTTGCGGTTGATCGCAAAGTAAAAAGAGCGCTCCTTCTACACCATCCCCAATAGCCTTCATCCCGGCTTTGAGAGAAGTGCTTTGCCCGTTTACATAATCATGATTTACGACAACCGTCAGCCTCTCATCAGTTAAACTTTCTCGGATTGCTTCCGCATTTGCCCCCAAAACGACAACAACAGGGTCGAGACCGGCCAAAAAGGCTGTCTCGACCACAGTATTCACCAAGTTCTTATCGCGCCAAGGTAAGAGCTGCTTAATTTCACCAAAACGACTGGCTTTTCCAGCAGCCAGGATGATGCCGGCAACTTTTCCCTCAGCCAAATTTACTCGTAATCCCAAAATCCGACTTCTTCTGCCGGCAATTTTCCCAAACCGCGTAAAACTGCCTCATCCGTCAGCGGGAATTGCTTAAAGCGCACACCTGTCGCCTGATAAACCGCCTCGATTACACCAGGCGCAAAAGGCAAATATGGCATTTCGCCAACACCTCTGGCACCAAAAGGTCCGATCGGGTCTGCCAGTTCCATAATAATCGGGCGAGTCTTTTCGGGGATATCCCTTACAGTCGGAATGAGATATCGTGAAAGTCGATCGGTCAGCACTTTAGCATCCTTCTTCTTCCAGTTTTCGAGCAAAGTATAACCGGCTGCCTGAACAACCGCGCCTTCAATTTGCCCTTCCACCAATTGTGGATTAATCGCTCGACCAACGTCATCGACGCTGATTACTTCTTTTATATGAACTTCGCCGGTTCGGGTGTTGACCTCAACCAAAAAAGCCTGCGCTACGTAGCCATAAGCAAAATTCGGGTAAGAATGCCCATCGACTTTATCCAAAGGAGTCGTCGCGGGAGGACGGTAGACAAAGGATCCGTAAGCCGGACGGTTGCCTTCTTCCCATTTTCCAAGAGCAATTTTCGCCGCTCCGAGAATGGAATTCCCAGCCATAAAGGTCATTCGTGAGGCAGAAACACTCCCGGCATCAAGCGAAGTAGCCGTATCGGAATAGAAGGTTTGAATTTTGCTTAAGGGAACGTCCAGTGCCTCTGCAGCCATCTGCGCAAAAGCAGTATGCGATCCTTGCCCGACTTCAGCCCCGGCATGGTAAAGCTTTGCAACTTCAATCTCCTGATCACCTTCCAAAATTATAGTACAGCCACAATTTTCCGGTGCGCCATAGGAGAAACCAACATTCTTATAACTGCAAGCCAAACCCCAGCCCGATTTGATATCCGGATTGTCATTCACCGGTGCTATCGGCCGCTTCCAGCCTTCAGTAGTTTTCTTCCAACCGGCTTCAATCGCACAGCGTTCGGTAACTTCCCGGATCGTTACTCCCGGTGGAATAATCGTCCCGAAAGATATGAGCGAGCCTTCTTTAAACAGGTTCTTGAAGCGAAGTTCTACCGGGTCCATATCCAGGGCA
>Ga0265295_1007345_pt1 | contig 12755 bp, 11 predicted proteins | sample Munlansysbiofilm_FD_192503 | JGI IMG/M metagenome (GOLD analysis project Ga0265295, IMG submission 192503) | Leachate microbial communities from a municipal landfill in Southern Ontario, Canada - Methane capture system biofilm | ecosystem: Engineered > Solid waste > Landfill > Unclassified ... | reverse complement strand
TGTCGCGACCCTGCAGCGCATCGATCGTCTCACCCACCAGCTTATCTACCTGAAGCGTGGGGACGATGGCATGCCGCATATCGCATTGCCCGGTGCCGATGCAGGACAGAGCATAGATCTCACCCCGGATTCAAGGTGGGAGCGTGTGCTCAACTTCGCCTTCGGACACAGCCCCAACGATTTGTTTACCTCCTCCGGTTCAAGTGCGATTGTAGCGCAGGAGATTCTCAGCCCCAGCGTGGTGGACAATATCAAGCAAGCCCAGCTGGGTTCATTGAAGCTCGAATATCGCATGGAACGTCCGCCGCGCAGCCAGCAACAGGCGCTGGAAATACGTGATGACGCCATCAAATTATTCGCTGGGGCCAATGTGTTCAGCGGCGGGATGACTATACCTTTTTCGGCCAGTTTTAGGATAACACCAATGTTTACGCTGGAGTGCGTTATAGCTACTGAGCCGGCTAAATCACTCAAGTTGCAGACGGAGCCTATATTTACAGGCCACATCTGTGCAAAACGCCAGCAGAATTTCAGGACGGACTCCTTCCATGCCCTGCTTCCCAGCCAGCACTGTCCCACTGTTTGACGCCCACTGCCATTGTGGTTTGGTGTTGAACGAACATCCCCCGCCCCAACCGGGGCGCTACGAGCTTATCTCCAGTGTAGAGACGGCTCACTGGCACACGTTACTCCCTCTGCTTGAAGGTAATGCGCACCGCTTGGGGGCGCTTGGGCTCCATCCATGGTTTGCCCAGCAGTGGGTGCCCTCCTGTGAAGCGCGCCTAGAGGCGTTGTTGCACCGGGAAGAGGTTGTCGCTGTAGGTGAGGTGGGGCTGGATCCTAATGCCGAGACAGCGTTGGAAGTGCAGGAGCTGGTACTACGTGCCCAGGTTCGTCTTGCGCTCAAAGTGAAGAAACCCCTGATTCTGCATGTATCTAGAGGTTATCCGCGGATGTTGGCGCTCCTGCGCGAAGAACAAGCAGAGCGGGTAGGTGGAGTGGTGCACGCTTTCAACGCCGGGGCCAATATTGGACACGATTTTATTCGTCAGGGTTTCTACCTCGGAGTAGGACCGCTACTGCTCCGCCCGCAGGCACGCAAATTGCCCGCCGCGCTGCGTGATTTACCCCTTGACCGACTTGTACTCGAAACCGATGCTCAAGGGGGGATGCACGGCTATGCAACTGAAGCACAGCGTGCGGTGGTGTTGTACGCCATCGTGCAGCGGCTGGCTGCGCTATACGCTGAAACCTCCACCCATATCTGCCAGCATATGTGGCGTAACAGCAGGAATCTGTTTTTGCCATCTTAAGCCAATTCCAAAGCGCGAGGAGATTCACTGATCATGCCGGAGAATAACACCCAACCCTTCGAGCGTTTACAGTTGCTGGCCGGAACCGACCATGTAGCGCAGATGGGTAAGCGCCACGCCATGGTTTTGGGTCTTGGCGGAGTAGGCAGCTATGTGGTTGAAGCGCTAGTGCGCGGCGGAATCGGACATATAACCGTGGTAGATCCAGATTGCAGTGCTAGCGGAAACATTAATCGGCAGTTGTATGCCCTGCACCCGGACATTGGACAGCCCAAGGTTGAACTTGCAGCGCGGCGCTGTCGTGACATCAATCCGCAGGTGCATATCACAACCCTGCAGCTCAGTTACAGCGATGCCACCGCAGCGTATATCCTTGCCCATCCGGCGGATTGTGTATTTGACTGTATTGACACCATTTCCGCCAAAATAGATTTGATTGAACGCTGCGTCAACGCCCAGATTCCCCTCATTTCCTCTATGGGTGCGGGCAATAAAAAGGATCCGACCCAGATAAAGGTCGACGATATCTTCGCCACCACCACCTGTCGTCTGGCACGGATTATCCGCAAAGAACTTCGCCGCCGTGGCGTACATGCCGCAGTGCCGGTCGTCTATTCCACTGAAGAATTTCGTCCTTTGCACCACGCTCCCGCGCAGCGGCGCACCGGCTCAGATTGGTGCAAGGTTCCCCTCGGGACCTGTTCCTACATCCCTCCATTATTCGGATATATGATGGCCGGGCACATTCTACAGCAGTGGATAAGGCACGACATGCCGGCAGCCTGATAGGCATTTATTTTGTCTGCGTTCATTAAGGCAATTTACCCCCTGTTCAGCATTTTCATGATTTTTTATCCGCAGATAGGGCAGATTTTCTGCTTAAAGACCAAAGACAAAAAAGTAAGGTACAGCCATCCTTCACATAAAGAGAGGAATCCCTTTTCTCCCATTCCAATCTGTTGGAAAATAGTACATATAAGGTGTGTGACTGGCTTGCTGCGTGGCTTCGCTGACTATGGGTAATGTGTATTGTATACAATTTCTTTTGCAATTTTGTAAAACGGTGTTTAGAATGGTTCCCAATATTTGATCCCGCCCGCTGGGGCGTTGCACATCGCAACTTACTGTGTGCGGGTGTTATGTTTCTATATGTGTATCTAAGGGGGGGTATTATGTTACTGCAATGTGTTAATTGGAGGTCGCCACCACAAATGGACTGTTCCCGCTTCTTGCTGTGAATGGCGGTACAGAGTCAGGAATGCAGGTAGGGCCGATAATTTCGGCTAGTTAGTCTCTGTATTCATAACCAACTATTCAAGGATAGGTAACAACTATGCAAATGCTGCAAAACTCTGTTGGTAGAAAGCTTGTGATGGCAGTGACGGGATTATTCCTGTTTCTTTTTGTCACTGTTCACCTGCTTGGGAACTCATCAGTGTTTATTGGCGCTGATGGAATCAATGCTTATGCAGAGCATCTCCATGCCCTGGGTCCGATTGTGTGGATCTTCCGTTTGGGACTGCTCGGCCTTTTTGGCCTGCACATTTTCTTCGGTATTCAACTGACCCTGGAAAATCGTGCGGCGCGCGCAATTGAGTATAACGAAATAAAACACCCACGCACCTCGTTTGGTGCCCTGACCATGATCTACACTGGCCTGCTTATTCTCGCCTTTTTGATCTATCACCTGCTCCATTTCACTATGCACGTAACCAATCCGGAGATCTCCGTGGGTGCTCTGGCACCTGATGCCCTGGGTCGCGCAGACGTGTTTACCATGATGGTGCTCAGTTTCCAGAAATTTTTCATCAGTCTAGTTTATGTCGGTGCAATGGTAACGCTATTGCTGCACTTGAGCCACGGGATACAGAGTCTGTTTCAGACTGTGGGCTGGCTGGGGGCTGAATCTCTTCCTGTTATGGAAAAGGTTGGCCGTGCCGCTGCCGTCGTTATTTTTGCTGGCTTTATTTCTATACCGGTGTCCATACTTCTGGGCCTGATTAACGTTTAGGAGGGTACATCGTGATTTTAGATGGAAAATGTCCCAACGGACCTATTGAGAAAACCTGGGATCAGCACCGTTTTGATATGAAGCTGATCAATCCCTCTAACAAGCGTAAATTCAAAATCATCATGGTAGGAACCGGCCTCGCCGGTGGAGCTGGTGCTGCGAGTTTGGGTGAGCTTGGTTACAATGTAGAAGCTTACTGCTATCAGGACAGCTCCCGTCGTGCCCATAGTATCGCAGCACAGGGTGGTATCAACGCAGCCAAGAACTACCATAACGACGGCGACAGTGTGTTTCGCCTGTTCTACGACACCATCAAAGGTGGTGACTTCCGCGCGCGCGAAGCGGATGTATGGCGCCTGTCGCAAGTAAGTAACAACATTATCGACCAGTGCGTAGCGCAGGGCGTTCCGTTCGCGCGTGAGTACAGCGGGCTGCTCTCCAACCGTTCCTTCGGTGGTGCGCAGGTATCGCGTACTTTTTACGCACGTGGACAGACCGGCCAGCAGCTTCTTCTCGGAGCCTATCAGGCTCTGGCACGGCAGGTAAAAGCTGGAACGGTAAAGCTCAAGGCGCGCACCGAAATGCTTGATCTAGTTATGGTTGACGGTGTTGCCAAAGGGATCACCTACCGCGAATTGAGCACCGGCGAAATCAAGACCTCCTGGGCCGATGCAGTGATACTGGCGACTGGTGGTTACGTTAACGTGTTCTACCTCTCGACCAACGCCATGGGCTGCAGTGTCACCGCAGCATGGAAGGCAGCCAAAAAGGGCGCTTACATGGCCAACCCTTGCTACACCCAGATCCACCCGACCTGTATTCCACAAAGCGGCGAGCATCAGTCTAAACTGACCCTGATGTCTGAATCTCTGCGGAACGACGGACGTTGCTGGGTGCCGAAACGCAAAGAAGACACCGAAAAACTTGCCAGCGAAATTCCCGAAGAGGATCGCGATTATTACCTTGAGCGCAAGTACCCCTCCTTCGGTAACTTGGCTCCGCGGGATATCGCATCGCGTGCGGCCAAAGAGCAGTGTGATGACCAGCGTGGCGTAGGACCCGGTAAGCGCGGAGTGTACCTCGACTTTGAGGACTCTATCAATCGCGTTGGCGAGAGCACCATCCGCGAGCGCTACGGCAACCTGTTTGACATGTACGAGAAGATCACTGACGAGGATGCTTACAAGCAGCCGATGCGTATCTACCCTGCACCGCACTATTCCATGGGCGGGCTGTGGGTCGACTATAACTGCATGAGCAATATTCCTGGGCTCTTTGTCCTCGGTGAAGCAAACTTCTCTGTTCACGGCGCCAACCGTCTGGGTGCTTCTGCCCTGATGCAGGGTCTGGCTGACGGCTACTTCGTAATCCCTTACACCATCGGCAACTACCTTGCCGGGGTCAAGCCTGGTGAAGTTACCGATGAGCATCCCGCGTTCAAGAAGTCTCTTGAGGATACTAAAGCGTCTCTGGATAAACTCCTGAACATCAAAGGCAAGCGCTCCGTCAGCTCCTTCCACCGTGAGCTCGGTAAAATCATGTGGGATAATGTAGGCATGGCACGTAGCAAAGAGAGCCTTACCGAGGCACTCAAGGCCATTCCTGCCCTGCGTGAGGAGTTCTGGCAGAACGTCAAAGTCACCGGCGATACCAAAGGACGTAACAGCCAGCTTGAAGATGCAGGCCGCGTAGCTGACTTCCTCGAATTTGGCGAAATGCTGGCAACCGACGCGCTCCACCGTGAGGAATCATGCGGTGGTCACTTCCGCGTCGAGCATCAGACCGAAGATGGTGAGGCTACCCGTGACGACGAGAACTTTGCATATGTCGCCGCGTGGGAATTCAAGGGGGCAGGCAAGGCACCAGAGCTGCATAAAGAACCTCTCAAATTCGAAAATGTTAAACTTGCAGTAAGGAGTTATAAATAATGAATCTGACACTTTACGTATGGCGCCAAAACGGCCCTGAAGGCAAGGGCAAGCTGGAGCAGTACGAGGCCAAGAATGTCAGCCCCGACAGCTCCTTCCTGGAGATGCTTGATGAAGTAAACCAAGAGCTCATCGAGACGGGCGTAGAACCCATTGAATTCGACAACGACTGCCGTGAGGGTATCTGTGGTACCTGTGGCTGTGTTATCAATGGACGTCCACATGGCCCCCAGACAGAGACCACTGCCTGCCAACTGCACATGCGCCAGTTCAAGGATGGAGACAGCCTGACGCTGGAGCCGTGGCGCGCCTCGGCATTCCCGATTGTAAAAGACCTGGTTGTCGATCGCTCCGCTCTGGATCGCATCATCGAGTCGGGTGGCTACACTTCTGCCTATACCGGTGAAGTGGGCGAAGCGAACCAAACCCTCATCCCCAAGCCCATGGCAGAGTACGCCATGGACGCGGCCGCGTGTATCGGTTGCGGTGCGTGCGTGGCAGCGTGTCCCAACGGCAGCGCCATGCTATTTACCAGCGCCAAGGTAGCCCAGCTGGCATCCCTGCCTCAAGGTAAGGTTGAAGCGGCCGAACGGGTCAAAGCTATGACCACCACCGCAATAGCAAATGGCTTTGGGAACTGCTCCAATCACTATGAGTGTGAAGCTGCCTGCCCGAAAGGGGTTAGCGTTAAATTCATAGCGAAGCTCAACCGTGAGTTCATCAAGGCAATGCCTAAGTAATTCACGCAAGGTAGATAGAAGCAATAAAAGGGGCGAACCATATGGTTCGCCCCTTTTATTAGCGTACATAAGCGGACAGAGCCTCGCGTAATCTACATTGATGTATGTATGGGCATATTTTTCAGCGGAATAGCGGCAGGATTGAAATTATGCAGCGCCCAGCGCAATAGTCCCTCCGGCTGCGCGCCATCGGTACTGGCATAGCTAGAATTTGAGCCAAATAGTGCCGATGGAGGAGCTTGTCCAAGAAACTCAAGTACTTTGAAGAGATCTTCACTCCCGAACGGGACGGGTACTGTGGAGTTTATCTTTCTAAGTTGTTGCGTACTTTTGCTGATTTTGTTTCCATGCGCGTCAAGAACCAAGGGGATGTGACCAAAGGCAGGGATGGACGCCCCCAAACGCTGTAATAAGTAGATCTGTCGGGGGGTGGAATCGAGCAGGTCCATGCCACGAATTACTTGGCGGATGTGTTGGGCTGCGTCATCAAGAGGGGTAGCAAATTGATACGCAAAAATACCGTCGGCGCGTTTGAGGATAAAGTCCCCTGCTTCCAGCGCCGGCTGTTGGGTTATCTGTCCGTGAAGAATATCCGCGAAACTAATGAGGGTATTGTCTACCTTTAAACGCAAACACCCGCGCTGGTGTATATTTCTAGGCGTTACTTCCTCCACAGTATTCTCAAGGTGGCGGCAACGTCCGCTGTAGACCGGGCCTGAAGCGGTGTGACGCGACGCTGCAGCGGCAATTTCGCGCCTGGAGCAGGTACAACGGTACACATCTCCCTTACGTATAAGCTGACGCATGGTATCAGCGTAGAACTCCATGCGCGTGCTCTGGTACACCACGGGGTCGTCCCAGTAAAGGCCCAGATGCTCAAGTTGACGCAAAATTGCATCTGCAGCGCCTGGAACATTACGCTCAGTATCTAGATCCTCCATGCGTAACAACCACTTTCCACCTTGGGACTTAGCAAAAAGGTAGCTTGCAACCGCAGTTACCAGTGATCCGGTGTGCAGCATTCCCGTAGGGCTTGGGGCGAAGCGTCCCACGCTAGCACCCGGTTTAATGGCTGAGTTAAGCGGTAGCATGTGCAAGGGCATTTAGCGCTCCAACGATGGAGGCGGAAGAAATTAAAAGAGTAAAAGGGTAATATTTGTTTGACATCTGTGCTCATGTCCATTTAAGTATAGGTTTACAGTCTAAACCCGACTGATTTACTCTATTGCAGCAGCGTCCGCAGTTTCTCACGCATTGAAAAGTAGTGGCACAAGTCGAACTTGCGGACAATATATGTGCAAACCGGCAAAGTAAGTGCCGAATCAACAACATATATGGAGTTTCCATGGTAATTACCCGTGCAACAGAATATGCCGTGCGCGCAGTGCTGTACATGTCCAAGTTCCCCACCGGAGAGATAATCTTAAAAAAAGATATCTGCGCCACCCAAGAAGTAACCCCCGCGTTTTTGACAAAAATTTTTCAACCTTTGGTTAAGGCTGGACTAATAGGATCGCAGCGTGGAGTTGGGGGTGGTTTTTTTCTGCGCAAGGAGCCTGCAGATATCACCATTTACGATATTTACAGTATAGAGGAAGATCCATTGTACATAAATAAATGCCTGTGCGGGCGTGGCATCTGCGAACGCGACAGCTATTGTCCGGTACACGAGGCATGGAAAGAAGTGCGCCGGGGTATGATAGAGCGCCTCAAGGAATATGACTTTGCCCGCCTGGTTCGTCAGGAGGATATCAATCTGGCAGGCCTGGCTGATGGGGTTATAACAATGCGGGAGAAGAACTCCGACGCAAACTCCACGCCCAGCAAATAAAATTCCATGCGCTGTATTTAGCTACTACCCTGCGCAACCTGCACCGGCATCTGTACTTATTCTTGACTTGGCGCCAGTTAGCTAATATTATGAGCCGGTTTTTACGTGGTCTCTGTTAAGAGTATGGAGTGATGTTATGGAAAAAGTGAGAGCTGAAGAGTTCAAGGCTATTCTTGAAGAACAACTGGATACTTTGCTTCGCGATGCGGGTAAAACCGTAGCGGAGATGACTGACGAAAAAGAAAACTTTCCCGATCCTACCGATCGCGCCTCTATGGAGTCAGACCGCAATTTCGAGCTGCGCATACGTGATCGTGAGCGACGCTTGATTGGTAAAATTCGCGAAGCGATCAAACGTATTGAAGATGGGGAGTTCGGCATTTGTGAAAGTTGTGAGGAAGAGATTTCTGAGTCCCGCCTGCGCGCCCGTCCGGTAGCTACCCTGTGTATCGACTGCAAGGAAGAACAGGAGCGACGCGAGCGCATCGGCTGATTAAGGAGAAACACTAGCCTTACTTTCTACAGCAAGCAGCGCACATCACCGTTTTTATTTACAGGTTTAATGGCACCGGTTACCGAAAAAAGTTTTCGTTACCGGTGTCATTGTTTCTACTGTGCAGCTACGTAGGGCAGAATTCATTTCCGCCCATTTCATGAAAAATATAGGTTGCGTCGGTGTAGGCTGGTATAGGATAACCTCCTATCTAGTAAGTTTTTGATTTTATCGACGATTAAAGACCAGAAACAGTAGATTGCCCTCAAACCATCTCGGCATGAATCTAAATCCACGAGAACCAAGACCATGGAAAAAGATAAAATCTATTCAGACTCCCTTGGGCAGGTGACACCGTTCGAGTTCAACGAAAAGGTGGTACAGGTCTTTGACGATATGCTCCAGCGCAGCGTGCCTCTGTATCATGAAACCCTGCTGCGTCAGGCACAGATGGCCGCGCATTATCACGCGGCGGGCACCCGCATCTACGATCTGGGCTGTTCCCACGGCAATTTTGGTGTCACCGTACAGAAGTTGATGCAGACTCGCCCATTTGAACTCATAGGCATAGACCCATCGGCTCCCATGCTGGCGCGCTATCGCCAGCGTCTTGCCCAAATCAGCCTTCCAGCGGCGCAGAAGTTCACCTTGCTGCAACAGAACGCGCAAGCGGTATACTATGCACCATGCTCCGTTGTGGTGGCCAACCTTACCCTACAGTTTATGCCCCTTGAGGTCAGGGAAGATTTGCTGCGTCGTCTGTACACAGCGCTCGAGCCCGGAGGAGTGTTGCTCCTGAGTGAAAAGATTGAAGACGCAGATCCACATATGGCCGAAATAGAGCGTGAATGGTACTACAGCTTCAAACGCGAAAACGGCTACTCCGAACTGGAAATAAGCCAGAAGCGCGACGCCCTTGAGGATGTGTTGGTGCCTGAAACCTGTGAAGTTCATCAGGAACGTCTGCGCGCTTGTGGATTTTCTCAGGTAAGTATCTGGCTCAAGTGGTTTAATTTTGCGGGTTTTCTATGCATAAAGCGCTAATAGCAACTTCGCCAGAAGAAATCTTGTGGCGGGATTTAGAACATGCCAAAGCTGGTGCCTGGTTGCCTGAATTGCAGCAGGTTGTAAATCAGCGCCTGGAGCGTCATCGTCGCGATCGGAAATGTCAAATTTACACTGACCTGCTCGCTGCGGTGCCGCCTCTGCAAGCAACGCACCTGCGTTTGGACGCCGACCGAGTCGAAATTGGGCTGGATGCTGAGATAAGCGAGGCACACAAAGAAGCGCTTGAACTAGCGCTGTTCGGTTTACGTCCGTGGCGCAAGGGTCCATTTCGCATTTTCGGCATCGATTTGGATACCGAATGGGTCTCGTGGCGGAAGTGGCAGCGACTACAGCCACATCTTGCATCTCTGCGAGGCAGAAAAGTTCTTGATGTTGGCAGCAGTTGTGGCTACTACCTGTTTCGCATGCAGAACCAGAGCCCTGGGCTACTCCTCGGGCTGGAGCCATATGCCACCTTCTACTATCAATTTCGCTTCCTAGCCGCATTTGCCGCACAGGAGCGTCTGCACACCCTGCCGCTGAAGTTTGAAGAGCTCCCGCCGATGCCCGGATTTTTTGACACCATTTTTCACATGGGGGTGCTCTATCATGTGCGCTCACCCCTCGAGACTTTGACCGCCCTGCGCAACACACTACGACGTGGTGGCGAACTGGTGCTCGAAACCTTGGTGATCCCCGGCGACGAAGATGTCGCCCTGACCCCGCGCGCACGTTACGCCAAGATGAACAATGTATTCTTCCTCCCCACGGTGAAATGTCTGGAATGCTGGCTTGAGCGCACTGGGTTTACCAACATCCGCTGCGTTGATGTAACTAGAACCACCGAAGCGGAACAGCGCAGAACCGCCTGGATTCAGACTGAATCACTGGCTGACTTTCTCCACTCCGACGATCCGATGCTCACCATCGAAGGCTATCCCGCGCCACGCCGCGCTCTGATGCTGGCGCAGGTAAAATAAACCACCCCATCCGCACCCTACGTTCGCATTTCACGCCGCAAAAAATCATCAGGTTAAAAAAGGTACCAGCGTTTATACAAATTCATCTAGTTCTTGATCGAGGTTTGGCTGTTGTGCCGTAAGGACGCCTGCCTCCAGAATCGGAGCCGCTGAAATTGTTCCAGCCTCCAACATATCTACCACCTTCTCCAGCGCCAGCGTCACCGCCACCCGTTCCAACTCCGAAATCTCTTCGAGAGACTGCAGAAGGGTTCCTTGCAGGGGCATGGGGGCATTTTTCACCACTTCGCGCCCGGTCTTAGTTACATCCAGGAGAATCTGGCGCCGGTCAGTTGTGCTGCGGTCACGCGTGACCCAGCCCTTTTCCTGCAGGCGATCAATAATCCCCACAATGGTACTCGGGCTCAGCACCAGATGAGTCGAAAGGGTTGCAGAAGTCATCGGACCATGATCAATAATGGTATGCAGACACGCCAGTTGCGGGCCGGTAATTTTGTAGAGCTGCGCAATCTTGTGTGAGCGTAGTTCCACTGCCCGAATAATGCGGCGCAAGGAGCGTAAAATACGTTTTTCGTAACTTGGATTCTGCGGTTGGTCTGTCTGAAGGGTGAGCATAGCGTCTCCATCAATAAAGGCAACAGCACTGCGGCCGATGGCGGCACTGCCGTGGAATACATTAGGGAGCAAATAGTTTAACCTCTGATTATGCCAAGCGCATATTAACTTGCAACAGAAATGTTTTTCCGCGCACAACGGCCCACAGAATAAATAATCCACATGTCCCCATCCTGTCATCTAACCAGCTGCGTAATTGACTGAAATGAAACACGAAAAGTCACTTCAATTTGTTCGTAATCAATGCAATATATATTCATATAGGTCCATTTTGAATGTCAGTTATACCTATTTTAACGGCGCTTAAAATAGTCATTAAATGAAATACCCTTTGCTTTCAGTATGTTGTAAATTGGCGCCTGTGGTTGACAAGACCCCGCATTCTGTGTTTTAGTCCTTTGTTCACGAACTAAATTGTGATGTGTGAGCAATGTTATTAAGCAGCGCGAAGTAGCTCTGCGTCTAAGTAGATAACCCTGCCTGAAGTTTGTTCATCTGCTTAGGGAAAACCGGAATAAACCAAAAAGGGAGAATGTTTAATGTTACAGAGGGATGGCACTCCCATGAATTTACCTATGGGAGCATGGAGATGGTTATCTGGCGTGGCTCAGAGCGTTGCTATGTCTGCAGTTGTGTTTGCTGCCATCGTACAGTTCTGCCCTGCGTCGGCGCAGGCGGCGGACGACGCCACTATAAATGAAATAAATGCCCTGAAAGAGCGACTGTCACAGCTCGAAGCAAAAATTGAGGCCGATTCTGTTCGCGCCGAAACCACCGTCATTGACGTAACTGACGTAGAGCAGCAGAGCACCCTGCACGAAATGGTCACGGAGGCAGTCAATAGCAGCAAGCCTGATATTCGTATCGGTGGCGCGCTCCGCGTCAATTACGGCTACCAGGACTGGTCCGAAACCTCGAAAGATAAGGGGGGGGATTTTGCTTTTGATACCTTTCGCTTTAATCTCGACGGTTCCATCAAGGACATTATTTTTTCTGCGGAATATCGCTTTTACCCCGAGTATGACTTCAACACCATTCACCACGGGTATATGGGCTACAACTTTACCGATGAGCTGCAAGTTCAGTTGGGAATCCATCAGGTACCGTTCGGGCTTCAGCCGTTTGCATCGCATAACTTCTGGTTCAGCGGGTTGTATTATATTGGCTTAGAAGATGACTACGACATGGGGGTGAAATTACTCTATAACCCCGGGCAGTGGAGAATTAGTGGGGCGTTCTACAAAAACGACGAGCTGGGGAAACCCGGAAACGCTGACCGCTACTCTGTAGACGTAATAAGCAACGCCGATGGTGGCTATGCAGGGGCCCAGGCCGCGGGCAACGAAGAAACCAATCAAGGCAATCTGCGCATTGCTTATCAGTTTGAACACAGCGATAGCGCCAATACTGAGATTGGCGTCTCTGGCGAATACGGCCAGTTATATAACAACATAACCGGAAAAGATGGTGATCACTGGGCCAGTGCGATCCACTTGAACGGCAATTACGGCCGCTTCAACCTGCAGCTGGAATATCTGCACTATGAGTACGCCCCGAAGAACCCGGCAACGGTTAATGGGCAACAAGTGGATAAAGACCTCATCACCATGGGTGGTTACGGTAGCAGTTGGGGTGTGCCCCTCAAAGGGGATGCTGCAGTCTTCAACCTGGCGTATACCTTGCCGGTGAACTGGGGGCCGATCAGCGCTCTGACCTTCTACAGTGACAACACTGTAATTATTCCCAATAAGAGCCGGTTTGATGACATCTGGCAAAATGTCGTCGGCACCATGATAA
>Ga0265295_1007344_pt1 | contig 12760 bp, 11 predicted proteins | sample Munlansysbiofilm_FD_192503 | JGI IMG/M metagenome (GOLD analysis project Ga0265295, IMG submission 192503) | Leachate microbial communities from a municipal landfill in Southern Ontario, Canada - Methane capture system biofilm | ecosystem: Engineered > Solid waste > Landfill > Unclassified ... | reverse complement strand
AGCTTCCCGGCATCGAGCATGCGCTCTGTTGCTTCCTGCAAAGTTTGTTCAACAGGTTTAGCACAGTCGATTGCCTCGGTTGTGTGAATGCCCAGCTTTCCAGGGTTTTCATACCCCTCGACCAGTTGCTCGAGCTGTGAAGATGCTTCGATGAGGGCCTGTGGCCCCTGTGCAGTGCCACCCATATAGGAGACCGTCTCTTCCAAGGGAAAGGGAATGACATGAAAGGCTGCATGCCTTGCATCGCTATTGGGAAATTCTGAATCGAGAAACCAATGCTCCATCATCTTCTCCTAGCTGAGTCTTCTCTGATACTCATCAAAGCCGAATGATTTCACCACACGATAGGCGCCATCTTGCATGATGCCGATATCGGGCAGGGCAATACCGTTGAACATCGTTGTCTTGACCATGGTGTAGTGCATCATATCCAAGAGCACCAAGCGGTCCCCCACCTGAGGTTCCTTTTCAAAGGTATACGATCCAACCCAATCGCCGGCAAGACAGCTGCTGCCACCCAACCGGTAGCCGCTCTCACCTACAGTAGCTCCCACCACGTTGGGTGCATACGGCATCTCCAGGCAGTCAGGCATGTGGGCTGCAAACGAGGTATCAAGCATCAAGGTCGTGTATCCACGGTTTTTCACGATATCCAACACCTTGGTTACCAAGTATCCTGTCTCCCATACAAAGGCTGCTCCCGGTTCAAAGAAGAGGGTGATGTTCGGATGTCTTTGCTTGAAAGCACGTACACTTGAGCGAAAGAGATCCAAGTCATATCCCTTGCGGGTAACCAGATGCCCTCCCCCTAGGTTCAGCCATACCAGCTTGTCAAGCAAATGTCCATAATGCTTCTCCAATGAAACAAGGGTTGCCGCCATATCCTCGGCACCACTCTCACACAGATTGTGAACATGCAAGCCCTCAATACCCTCAGGAAGTATCGCAAGTTCTTCCGGTAGGAGGCCAAGACGCGAACCTGGACTGCAAGGATCATACAAAGCCGTGGAGACGGTACTGTAGAGAGGATTGATCCTCAGTCCCAAGGAAGCGCCTTGCACCTCATCCTTGTGCTTGTGATACTGATTGAGCGAGTTGAACGTGATATGGCTGGCGATACGGGCAATCGCTTCAAACTCTCGTTCCTGGTAAACAGGAGCATACGCATGCACTTCTGCAAAGAATGGCGAAGCTAGCAGTGCCTCGTTGAGCGATGAAGCGGTGGCTCCATGAGCACATGAAGCAAGTTCCGGAAAAACCGCATGCATCGCAAAACCTTTCAGGGCAAACAGAAAAGAAACTTCCAACTCTTCTTGCAGATGCTTGATCAGATGCAGATTCTTTTTCAGTGCCTCATACTCCAGCACAAAGGCTGGAGTATGGGTGATGGCATAAGGATCGATCATGGTCAGACTCCGAAGGCAAGCTTGCCATCGACCACCACTTCCCATGGAAGACCCAATGGTCCTAGCTCCTCAAGGAATGGATCGGGATCAAACTGCTCCATATTGTTCACGCCGCTGCGACTCCAGATTCCCCGTGCTACCAAGCTGGCGCCAAGCGCTGCAGGAACGCCGGTGGTATAAGAAACCGCCTGTGACTTGGTATCCTGATATGCCAACTGATGGCTGCAGTTGTTGAAAATAAACACAGTTCTTGGCTTACCGTCCTTCACGCCCCTGATCTGACAACCGATTGAGGTTTGTCCCTGGTAGTTGGCTCCCAACGACGCAGGCTCTGGGAGTACTGCCTTGAGGAACTGCAGGGGTTGGATTTCCATTCCCTGGAAAGTGATCGGCTTGATGCTGGTCATCCCAACCTCTTCCAGGACTCTGAGGAAGGTGATGTACTGCTGGCCGAATGTCATCCAAAAGCGTGCACGCTTGAGCGTTGGAAAGTGTTTGACCAATGACTCGAGCTCTTCGTGAAAGAGCAGATAGCTCTCTTTTGCTCCCACACGAGGATAATCGACACTCTGATGGATTTCCAGCGGTTCTGTGCTTATCCACTCCCCGTTCTCAAAGTATCTTCCGTTCTGGGTGATCTCACGGATATTGATCTCAGGGTTGAAATTGGTGGCAAAACTCTTGCCATGATCACCTGCGTTGCAGTCAACAATGTCCAGATAGTGCATCTCATCAAAGTAGTGCTTTTCTGCATAGGCGGTGAACACATTGGTTACCCCTGGATCGAACCCGCTTCCCAAGAGTGCGGTCAGACCTGCTTTCTGAAACCGTTCTTCGTAGGCCCACTGGTGCGAATACTCAAAGTGTGCCTCGTCCTTTGGCTCATAGTTCGCAGTATCGACATAATGGGCACCAGTACGCAGGCAGGCCTCCATGATGGAAAGATCTTGGTATGGAAGGGCCACATTCAGCACGACATCTGCCTTGAAGGAGGAGATAAGGTTCGCCAGCTCATCAATGTTGTCAGCATCAACCTGTGCAGTTCGTACCTTCACCGGCCCCGCTTCCTTGGCAATTGCATCGCACTTCGCTTTGGTCCTGCTGGCCAGAAGAATCTCCTCGTAGAGCTCTTCCATTCGTGCCGACTTGCGTACTGCAACGTTGCCAACACCTCCCGCTCCTATGATCATCAGTCTTTTTTTCTGCATTGCTTACTCCTCTTGGTCGGTTTCGTAGTAGGTATACCCTCTCATGCCGGCTGTATAGGCTGAGATGATCTTTCTGCGTTCGAGGGGGGTAATCCTCCCCTCTTCCACCGCTTTCTCAGCTTTGGCACGAATCATGCCTTCCAAACGTTTCGGTTCATACTCTACATAGCTCAGGACATCGGCCACCGTATCGCCTTCCAACTCATTGTGAAGGCTGAAACTGCCATTTTCGAAGGTAACGGTGGCAACGTTGGTGTCCCCCAGCAAGTTGTGCAAGTCCCCCAGTGTCTCCTGGTAGGCTCCTACCAAGAAAACACCCAGAATGTAATCATCATCCTCTGGCGGTGTATGCAACGCTAGTGTGTCCTCAGTCTCACGATCGCCGATGAACCGGTCGATCTTCCCTTCACTGTCACAGGTTATGTCCGAAAGCACAGCCTTGCGGTCGGGCCTTACATCCAGCATATGGATGGGCATGATAGGAAAGAGTTGGTCAATGGCCCAGACATCAGGCAGGGACTGGAAGAGGCTGAAGTTGGCATAATAGATGTCAGAAAGCTGGTGTTCCAGTTTCCTGAATTCAGCGGCGTGCGCAATGCCATACTTCTCTTGGATTTCTGCCACAATTTCCCAGTAGACATGTTCTGCGGCAGCTCGCTCACGGATATTCACCTTGCCGTAGAGAAACTTGTTGCGAATCTCCTCACGATAGTAGTTCAAGTCGTTCAGACACTCCTGCGCATTCTTCTCGTTGAGCATCGTCCGTACATACAAAAGATTCTCCAAAGCAGGCAAAGACTCGCTCTGTTCGAACGAAGAAGCATCGGGTGCATACCGGAATGTATTGGTATCCAGCACATTCATCAAGAGCACGGAGTAGTAAGTTACCAAGGCCCTTCCTGACTCACTGAGAATGGTGGGATGGGTGATCTTCTCCTCTTTGCAGATGTTCATGATCTCCTCAACCACGTCGTCACAATACTCCTTGGTTGAGTAGTTTCTGCTGTTGCTGGAGTCTGAGTGGGTGCCATCGTAGTCGATCGCAAGCCCTCCGCCAATATCGAGCAGTCCCATGGGGGCTCCTTCGTGAATAAGCCCAGCATAGACTCGAGCGGCTTCAGTAGCACCCACACGAATGTCATGAATGGTAGGTATCTGACTTCCCAGGTGGTAGTGCAACAGTATGAGGCAGTCGAGCATCGACTCATTCCTGAGGCGATCGACCACTTCAATGACTTGGGTGGTATTCAGACCAAAGACACTCCGATCCCCACCACTGTCAGTCCAATGGCCACTTGCAACCGTGGAAGGCTTCATTCTCAGGCCGATGTTTGGTTTGATCCCCAAAGCCTTGGAGCGTTCCAGAATGATGCCCACTTCCCCCGGCATCTCAACAACAAGTACCGTCTGGATTCCCAGAGAGAGACCCCTGAGGGCAAGATCGATATACTCTTCATCCTTGTACCCGTTGCAAATCACATACGCCTGTGGATCGTCAATGTGAGCAAGGGCTATGATCAGTTCCGCCTTGCTTCCGGTCTCAAGACCGTGATGATACTGCTTTCCGTATTTGCAGATCTCTTCCACTACCTGTTGCTGTTGATTCACTTTGATCGGATATACGCCACGGTAGGTTCCTTGGTAACCGACATCGGCAATGGCCTGCAAAAAACTTTCGTTGATATGCTGGATCCTGTCATCAAGGATATTGGAAAAGCGCAACAGAACCGGAAGTTTCATTCCACGCATCTGAAGACCTTTGGCAATGGAGAGCAAGCTCACCGAAGAGTCAGGAGACTTGTCCTTCAGCCGTACCTCCACTTCACCTTGCTCAGAAATATGAAAGTAGCCGTTGCCCCATGCATTGATGCGGTACAACGCCTCAGCATCCTGTATTGTCCATTTATCCATGGTTGCTCCCTTATTGCTATCTTCCCACAGTATAGCAGAAAAAAGAAGCACTGAACACAGAGCCTACTGTTTCGCTAGGTTGGAGCTATGTGGGAGATGTATGCAAGAAGGCAAGAAACATCCATGCATTTTGGTGTTACCTGTTCAAATACATGCCATAGATACAATACAAATATTCTTTTTGCTGGTTGCCTATCCCATACCTTGTACATGCTTGTGCTTTTCCTCTGATCTTGCACCATCCGGCCCTGTTGCCCTTGACAAAAATTCCCAATGGGTAGAATATCTAGATGATATCAATTTGATATCTTAATGTATCACCTATGGAGGCATTCGCATGAACGCATCTGTCTACTCCCAGGAGAAAGTTCTCAATCGCAAAGCAAACGGCATGGCAGTTCTGATTTTGAACTCGCTTTTGATACTTCTTTGCTTCTTTCTCTTCATCAGCGCAATGGTATGGGACATCCCTGTAGTGGCTAGAGTATTGCTGCTCATCGTCACCGCTCTCTATGGCTTTGTCGTCGGTCCTATCCTCTATGCAGGGCTGAAGGTGATCAAGCCGAATGAAGCCTTGGTGCTCACCCTCTTCGGAAAGTACTATGGAACGCTGAAACATGACGGTTTTTACTTCGTCAATCCGTTTGTCTCTGCCATCAATCCTGCCACCTCAAATGAGGGGTCTACCCTTACCCCGAAAACCGAGGCAAAGAGTGATGGATCAAAGGCTGTCACCAGTTATTCGATCACACTTCCCAAGAAAAAGCTCTCCCTGAAAGCGATGACCTTGAACAATGAGAGGCAGAAAATCAACGATGCACAAGGCAATCCCATCATCATTGGTGTCGTAGTCATCTGGAAGGTAATCGATACAGCAAAAGCAGTGTTCAATGTCGACAACTATGTGGACTACCTCTCCATCCAATGTGACTCTGCTCTTCGCAATGTTGTTCGCCTGTTCCCCTATGACTCCGAAGATGACGAGAAGTCTCTGCGGGGAAGCAGCACAGAAGTTGCCCATGATCTGCTTAAGGAGTTGCAGAGCAAAGTGGAGATTGCTGGCCTTGAGATTGTTGAGGCACGAATCACCCATCTCTCCTATGCACCTGAGATTGCCGCAGCAATGTTGCAACGCCAGCAAGCCTCTGCTATCATTGCCGCTCGACAAAAAATTGTTGAGGGGGCTGTAGGTATGGTGGAAATGGCTCTGGAACAGCTGAGCCGTAACAACGTGGTTGAGCTTGATGAGGAACGCAAGGCAGCCATGGTGAGCAATCTGCTGGTTGTCTTGTGTGGCAACCGTGATGCCCAACCGATCGTAAACAGCGGTTCGATTTATTAGAATAGGAAGGATGACGCATGGATGCAAAAGAAAAAGCCAAAAAACAAGTATTGCTGCGTCTGTCGTCATCACTGTGGGAGGAGTTGGCCCGATGGGCGGAGGATGATTTTCGGTCCATCAATGGCCAGATAGAGTATCTGCTCACCGAAAGTGTGCGAAAACGCAGGAACAAAGATCTTGATGATTTTGACCAATAGCAAGAGGAGGTGGCCATGGCCACCTCCCCTTCTCTTTTGTGTCGTTACTTGATGACGCCTTGCTTTTTCAGTTCGTTGACGTTCAAAGCCTTGGCATACGGGACTTCAAGCTTGCCCTCGTTGACCAGCTTCACCAACTGGTCGCGATAAGGACTTGCAAGATTCACCCCAACAATCTTCCAGTTGTTGTCAACCTTCGGCTGTATGACGCCCTTGCTCTTGATGTACTCAACCAGCATGTCGCGAATTGAGTTCGGGCTCTCCCACTCCTTGGTCCCTGCAACGAGTTTCTGGGCTTTCAAGGCTGAAGAGTAGCGATAGTTGTTCACTGCAAGCGTCAGCTTCTGGTCATCTGCAAGAGGCTTGCCCTTGAACATGACATTGCGGATTCTCTGTCCGACGGGCTTCGAAAGATCAATCTCATAGTCAACACCGCTGAACATATCATACAGATAGCCAGGCTTCTCCGGATTGAAGCTGATTGAGACATCACCTTCCACCCATTGGTTGTAGCAGGCAGCCGACCACTCCATGTAGGCTTTCAACTCCTTGCCGGTGACCGGTACACGATAAAGGGTATTGTCATACTTGTAGATACCGAAAATGGTTCCGTAATTGATGTCCCCAGCAGGGATATCACTGGTATCGGCAAAGAGCGCTGCAGCAGAGACATCCGCTCCACTGTTGAGCAGCTGCACATCATTGATCAGATCCATGACTGCAGTGTCACGCAGCTTTCCTTCCGGAATACCGGCGATCTCATTCTTAGGCTGGAAATTCACTGCGGCCTTCCCGAAAATACCACCGCTGCTCTTTCCGTCAGCTGAGGGAGCGCCACCGCTGATAAAGTCTCTGGTAGCCTTGTGAGCCTCGGCGATGAAAGCATTTTTACGGATCAGGTCGCTATTTTCATAGTTTGCCATGTCAACCAATTCAATCTTGCGGTCTATGATGCGCTTCTGCTCATCCAAGGTAAGATCGATGCGGATCACTTCACGTCCGAGATTGCGCGCCCCACCGATGACGGTAGTGCCCTGGATCTCCTTGATGGCATTATGGTCGTGTCCCACAATAAGCACATCGACTTCCGGGCACAGTGCCAATATGGAGTTGGCCCCATCACTGCCACCCTCTTCGTCGTACTCAGGATAGATTCCCACATGGCTGACGACGATGATGATGTCAGTCTTGTCCTTGATGATATCGACAACCCTTCTTGCAGCTGGTCCTACCGGTGCATAGATGAATGGGTCGGTCTTCTCTCCGTCCCACCGGGGTGCATTGGGGTTGGTCAGTCCGATGATGCCAATCTGCAGTCCACCGCGTTCGATGATGGTATACGGCACCGCAGCCATCGTTCCGTCAACACGGGCAAGGTTTGCCGAGAGAATCGGGAAATTCGCCAAGGTCTGAATCCGCTTGATCAGATTCTCTCCGAAGTTGAACTCATGGTTGCCTAATGTCATGCTGTCATATTCCAGCAGATTCATGGCCCTCATGACCGGATGCTCACCCTCGCGCTTGTTGTAGAGGTCGTCGGTCATGATGTTGCCTTGGATGGTATCTCCATTGTCAACCAAGACCACATAGGGTTCCTGCTTTCGGACTTCCTCGACATACGACGCAATCCTGGCCATGCCGGTATTGGTTGTATCCTTGTCGTTCTCATAGCTGAAACCCCAGACATTTCCATGCAAGTCGGTCGTAGCAAGGATGACCAACTTTTCTGCACTCGGCAGTTCGGTCATCGGTTGTGCGAAGGTAAAGCTTGCAATGAGGCACAGAATCAGAATGAACAGAACAGGCAACTTCAATCCATTTCGTTTCATCATACGCTCCTTTTATCGACCTTTCCGGTCGACATGTGTAGTAGTGAAAGTATACCACCATTTGGGCAATTTGATAGCTTCAGTCCCTAGTGATAGAGCCGTTTCGACACTTCCTTTCCCTCCTCAAACAAGGCTTCATATTCCACGGCTCCCACCTTGTTGTAGCGAACCCAAGGTCCGTGCTTCACCCCTTTCTTGAATGTACCCACCTGGTGAAGCGTGCCATTCTCCCGATAGAAATGCCACTGCCCGTCCATCAGGTTCTCTTTCAATGGACCTTGGCTTTTTACGATGCCGGTCTTGTAGTAATGGGTCAGGATGTTCCCCGACTGCATTGTTTCTGCCTGGCCATTGGCGAATCGGCTCTCCTCGCTCATATGTTGCCTCCTCGTTACCAATCCATCGAGCCTTCACATACCGTAACAGAGGTGCCTGTGATGGTGGGTATTTCACCGTCCATACGGACACGGATATACCCAAACCTTCCCAGGCTGTCCTGCTGGCGAATCATCAGAGTGTTTCTTCCATCGATCTTCTCATAGCGCTGCAGGTACATTGCCAGCGCACCTGCGGCATTGCCGGTTACAGGATCCTCATCCACTCCTGATCCTGGGCTGAACATCCTTGCATGGGCGTCAACACCCTCTTCAGTCTTTTCCAGAGTGAAAAAATAGAATCCAGGACATCCAACCCTATTCCCCACTGCTATCAGCGCCTGTCTGTCAGGGTTGAGCGCTTTCAGTTGGGAAAGGCTTTGCAAAGAAACCAGTATCTTGGGGTTCCCGGTTGAAACCCATTGAATGGGAAGAGAGATATCAGCAAGAGAGAACCCAATCGCTCTTTCCAGGAAGGATTGAGAGTCCTTGTCCAGAATCTGACCATAGGCGACAGCTTTCTGAGATACTGATATGAGCGGGTGTGTACCATCCTCAGTTACTTCGACAGAGAGCTCTCCTGCCTTGCAGTGCATCACATGCCGCCCATAGGGAAGGCCAAGGGATGTCACCATGACGTGATAGCTTGCCACCGTCGCATGGGTGCACAAGGGGACTTCCTGCTTTGGAGTGAAGAAGCGCAGTGTTTTCATGTCGCTCATGATAAAGGCACTTTCACTGTTGCCCAGCTCTCGGGCAAGCAGGATCATTTCATGCTCTTCCAACCCATCAGAAGGATAGACAACCCCTGCAGGGTTTCCTGAAAAGCGTTCAGTAGTGAAGGCATCGACTTGGAAAATCTGTCGTCTCATCTTCAGCTCCACAGAAAGGCTACACACTTTCGTTTGAGAATCGGCCTGTCAAAAACCAACTGCGCCTGCTCGCCGGCAAGACCTTGGCAGACATGCAAGGGAAGCAGATGCTCTTCGCGCGGGTGGCAATAGCGTGCAAACGGAGCAGATTCCCAATCCAGAAGTGCACGCTTTCGCTGCTCCTCATCTTTCAGCTTGGTACAGGTGTCCATCAAGAACTCTTGGAATGCATGATTCTGCTCATCGTCCTCTTTCCAAAATTGGCGCATATTATGAAATGAGAACCCTGAGCCGATGAATAGGATTTCTTCATCGAGGAGGGGACGCAGAGCTTCTCCCATCTCATAGTGCTCTTTTGCAGATAGAGAGGAGCGCAGGGAGAGTTGAATGGTAGGAATCGAAGCATCGGGATACAAGAGGGTAAGCGGAACGTACATGCCGTGGTCGAAGCCTCGTGTTTCATCCAGATGTGCAGTCCCAAGCAGCTTGGCTATGCGCTCTGCCAAAAGTGGGTCACCACTTGCCGGGTAGCTGATCGTATACGCATCACGCGGGAATCCGTAATAGTCATAGAGCATCGGGGGGTAGGCAGCACTGGTAAGGGTGGGAATATCCTCCTCCCAATGTGCGCTTACCACCACGATGGCTTTTGGCCTCGGGAGTGTCGTACCCAATTGCTTGAGGAACTTCACCATATGTGCATGCAACGCATCTCCGAGCAGGGGAAGAGGCCCTCCCCCATGAGATAGATAGACAACCCTGGCTTTCATCCAGACCTCCTGAGGATAGACGTAATTGTTCTGGTACAAGAAGGGCAACGCATGGCAAGAAAAGCCAGAGACCGAATCAATCTCCTATCGTTGCGGGTGAGGATGACATCCACTCTGTGCATGAGGGCCTCCCTTCCTACTCTCTACGCTAGCACACTGTGCTTCATTCGTATATGGTTTTCCTTCCTTCTTCCGTAAGCAAGGCAACCAGTTTCTCAATGGTAAGCGGAGCACTTCCCTCATAGTGGTTGTTCACATTGACAAAGATGGTCCTTCCCTCTTTTGCCAACTTGAACAGCAGCGGGGCAATGGTTTCCAATTCTGACTGTTTGGATTGTACCAACGCATCCCACCTACTGCCTGTTTTTGTTTCAATACCCGACCGATCATCACCGTGCAAGCGAACACAAAGACGCGTGATGGATGTTTCGCTTACCATAGCCAGTGTCTTGGCAAGGTCATCCATCCAATACCCTGAGAGCAGCACAGGGCTCACATGCATCATTTCCAAGGTCTTGAGGTAGGAAGCATCTATCCATACTGGGTTGCGAATCTCAAGCCCGTAGGGAAGAGAGTCCGGAAGCAGCGAAATAAAGCGTGAGAATTGCTCAAAGAAGAGCTCTTTCGTCTCCATCTTTTGCTTGTTGAAATACTCAAACTGGAACATGAACAAGCCGACCTTCGGTAAAAGTGGGGAAAGGCTCTCCAAGAACTGGTAGAAGACCTCAGCATCAAGAAACCAACGGTTTCGCTCATCATTGCTGCGATAAGCAAATACCTGGGTCATTGTATTGGGACACTTGATGGTAAATCGGAAGGAGGAGTCGGTTGCTTTGTCATACGATGCAACCACCGAGCTGTCAGGAAGACCATAACTGCTCTTGCCCAAAGACCAAAACCATTGGTCTATTTCAACTGTTCTATAGGTTCTTTGATATTGGGCCAGGTACTCATCTTCGCTGGCCTTTGTGTAAACAAGGCCTTCCCAGGAGGGATATTTCCAGGAACAGGTTCCGATGTGTACGCCTTCCATAGACCGAATGTAACAAAACCAAGAGCGTTGAACAAGGCCGGGACCTTATGGCCCCGGCCCTGTACAAGGAAGGTACATGAACTCTGCCCTTGGGCAAAGAGGTCAGCCTAGTTTACCCGTTCTGGCTGAGATTTCCACCAGATGGGCAAGCGTGAAAGCACTATCATCCGTGCATGCATCCTTGAGCATGCGCCAACTCCAGTTTCGATCATTACAGGTGGAAGGATAGTTCATCCTTGCCTCTTCACCCTTTCCCAGGACATCCTGCATCGGGATGATGGCAGTGCGGGCATGACTGAGCATCAGGGTACGAAGCATACAAGAGAGCATGTCATGCTCATCACAGCCCAAGTATGAGAGGACAATGTCCTTGTCCTCTCTGCCCAAGCTCGCAAACCACCCATTGGTAGTGTTGTTGTCATGGGTACCGGTGTAAACCACAAAGTTTTCACCCCAGTTGTGGGGCAAAAAGTCATCATAGTAGTTTGGCATACCATCTTTATCTCTGGTGAACCCAAATTGGAAAATCTTCATTCCAGGCAAGTCATTGCCATCCCGAAGCTGTTTCACCGAATCAGTCATGATGCCAAGATCTTCAGCGATGATGGGTACCGACCCGAAGCGCTTTCGCACGGCCTTGAAGAAGGCATCACCATCCACGTTCACCCACTCACCGCGCTGGGCAGTCTTCTCACCACTGGGAATCTCATAGTAGGCATCAAAACCGCGAAAGTGATCGATCCTAAGAATGTCGGTGAGGGAAAATAGTCGCTCCAGACGTTTGAGCCACCACGCATACCCCTCTTTTTCCAAGACACTCCAATCGTAGACAGGATTACCCCACAGCTGGCCGGTAGCACTGAAGAAATCTGGAGGAACTCCGCTTACAGCACTGAACAGGCCGTGCTCATCTGTCTTGAACAAATGAAGATTGCTCCATGTATCGGCACTATCAGCAGCAACAAAGATGGGGACATCCCCTACGAGCTGGATATCCTTGTTGTGCACATAGGTTTTGAATGCTTCCCACTGCTGGGAGAAAAAGTACTGCAGCACTTTCCATTGCATGACCTGCTGCTCGTTTTGAGTAACAAACTGTTTGAGTTGTGCTTCCTCACGCTTTGCATACTGCTTAGGCCAGTGACTGAACCAACGCCCATCACCGTAGCGTTCCATCAAGGCCATGAACAGGGCATAGTCATCCAACCAAAAGGAGTGTTGGATGCAAAACGTCTCAAAGCACGCGTGCTTGTTCTTGCCTTGATTCAGGAAATTGGCGGCCGCCTTCTTCAGGAGAGGCAGCTTCCACGCTTGTACCGCCTCAAAGTCAACACGCTCGGCAGGAAACTCCGGATGGTTTTCCAAATCACAAGCCTTGAGAAGGCCCTGATGCAGCAGTTGCTGCGGATCAATCATCAATTCATTGCCGGCAAACGTGGACCTGGCTGCATAGGGCGAGTTCCCAAACCCGGTAGGGCCGAGGGGAAGCACCTGCCAAAGACGGATGTTTGCTTTGGCAAGCCAATCAGCCATGGCATAGGCATCTGTACCCAAATCACCGATGCCATAGGCAGAGGGAAGACTGGTGATATGAAGCAAAATACCTGCGTTGCGTACGTTCGTACTATTCATGCCCTCTCCTCAACCCTTCACAGCCCCAGCCACTACACCACGGATGATGTACTTCTGGGCAAAGAGATAGAAGAGAATGATGGGTATCATTGCCAAAACAAGCATTGCCATCATCGCTCCCATATCCACAGCACCGTATCCACCTCTGAGGTATTGGATTGCGACAGGAATCGTTTTGTATTCGGT
>Ga0265295_1007342_pt1 | contig 12769 bp, 6 predicted proteins | sample Munlansysbiofilm_FD_192503 | JGI IMG/M metagenome (GOLD analysis project Ga0265295, IMG submission 192503) | Leachate microbial communities from a municipal landfill in Southern Ontario, Canada - Methane capture system biofilm | ecosystem: Engineered > Solid waste > Landfill > Unclassified ... | reverse complement strand
GTACCCGCACCCGCCCTTTGTCAGAACCACATCAGTAACTCCGGTCACACCGGCAACCGCACGATAAATAAGTGGTTCATATGGAGCACCCATCAGATTTTTATGTTCATCTCCGGCATTCACAAGCCCGTGATAAATAAAGCCGGGTTTTGTATACATCCCGGTTAGTTCAATCACCGGTTGCATCCGTTCAGAATCATAGGTTCTGGTGATATCAACATATGGCCCTTCAACAGCAGTTTCACTTCCAATGTATCCTTCAAGGATAATCTCTGCATCCGGAACCCTGACCCTGTTTGGAAGAGTGTATACCGGGATCTCTCCCCCCAGGAGCTCTGCAGCAAAGGGAAGTTCCATATTCTCCGGAACCCTGCTGCAGCTGGCAAAAAGAACCAGTGGGTGCATCCCGATAACAACGGCTACCGGCAGGCGTTCCCCTCCTGCCAGTGCCTTTTTATGAAGGGTATGGGTATGCCTCCCTTCAACCAGCCGTGCAACCAGCCGATCTTTTCCGAGCTTGAGCATCCGGTGAACAGAAGCATTTTCAACTCCTTCAAATCGTGAAAAAACCACTCCCGAATTCAGATATCTTCCTGCTTCACCAGGGTAATTTTCCATAATAGGAATCTCATCCAGGTTCACCGGTCTGATAGGAAGAGTCCCGGCATCCGTGAGCCTGCCATCATACCGGCATTTCGCAAGTCTTGGAACAAACTCTGCAGGCGATACTCCAAGGGCTACTGCCAGTGCCTCCCGGCTTGAAACCAGATTCATGACAGCTTTTCCGCCATCCAGATCATGGAAATATAGTAACCGGTCAGTACTGAATGCACGCTTTGGTGCTTCAAATCGCGAGGATACCGGTTCATGTACCTCAGTGACAAGGCCCAGGTTCCTCATCTGTTCAATAAAATTCCTCATGAAAATCCACTCCACCTGCCACCAATTGAATGAGTAATATTCAGGTGATCTAATATCCGGGCAACAACTGCATCTACAAGACCAGTGATATCATCCGGACGGTGATAGAAAGGCGGGCTTGCAGTCATGATGAGAACTCCGGCATCATGAGCCCGGAGCATATTTTCAATATGTATCCTTGAAAGCGGGTTTTCCCGAAGGAGGAGGATACATGGCCGGCGTTCTTTTATTGTTACATCAGCAGCCCGTGTCAGCAGGTTTGGAGTAAAACCATGAGCAACAGCTGATAATGTCTTCATACTACAGGGAACAATTACCATGCCATGGTGGATAAATGAACCACTGGCAACCGGAGAGGCAAGGTTATCAGGGGAATGAATGGTAACATCAGTATCCTCAAATGCTACCAGTTCATGCCTTGCAATCTCCTGTGCCACCGGAGTTATTATGACATGAACCTCAGCTTTTCCAGCAAGGTGATCTAAAAGCCGCCTGGCATAGAGTGCCCCTGATGCACCTGAAATCCCAACTACTATTCTCGGATTCAAATATCACACCACCATAATTGTAACCGCTCTTCCCGTACCTGCAGGATGGGTACTGGTATCATTCATTCTGATCCTACAGCTATTTTTCTCTGCACCATAATGATGGTATCACCAGGGTGAAAGGATTGTCCCCGCTGATCATATTTCGCGCATAAAAGATAATTATGACAGACCCGAAGAAATGCGGCGCGCTCAGGATTTATCGGATCCAATATATTGATACAATCCATTATTATGCGATTTATGCTTTTTTTGCACCCAGGCCTTTAATTAATGCAGGGTTTGGAAATGATAGTATTTATTAGGACTAAGCGTACAGATTAGCACATATATCATGTGAAAGGTATCACCTGAAAAATTCAGGTGGACCTGCGGATGGGAGGCGTAATGATGAAGATATGGAGATATGTACCAATTGTTCTGCTCATTCTTCTGTGTGGTGGGGTCACTGCAGAGGAGATGGTGTTTTCTCAAACTGGTGGAGCAGGAGAAGTAACTCAGGCGGGGAATATTACATTCAGCACCCCGGTGAGTGCATCAAGTGGAATAGCAATCCTGGCTGTTTCACAAAGCCCTGATGAATATACTATTTCTAACACGGTGACGGTTGACACCACCAGATTTGATCTCTCCTCAGAGTCATGTGGGGGAGCTGAGAAGCAGATCACCTTTGGAAACCTGAATCATGTAAACCCACGGGTTTCAGATGGAAGAGTAGTATTTGAAGAATGGAGCTCGGGAGTGTCCGCTATCGGTCTGTATGATATCCAGTCAGGCGGACTCTATCCGGTATATCCTGGAAAACTTCAGCAGAGTTATCCTGATATTTCAGGAAGAGTTGTGGTGTATGAACAGGCTGGATCAGGATCAAGCCAGGTAACTAATGTGAACGGGTATGATCTGCAGACTGATACCGCATCACCCATTTCACCCTCTACTTCCAACCAGAACCAGCCGGTGGTGTCAGGACGGTACATCGCCTGGCAGGACTGGCGTAGTGGAAATCCTGATATTTATATGGCAGACCTGAATTCAGGAACAAGTCAGGCAGTAACAAAAGATCTTTCAGAACAGAAGAAACCTGATATTTCCGGGTCTTATATCATCTGGGAAGACTGGCGTAATGGAAACGCAGATATCTATCTGTATGACATCACTGCCGAAAAAGAGTACCAGCTGACAAACGATCCTTCAGACCAGAAAAACCCCCGGATAAGTGGGAAGATCGTTGTCTGGGAGGATAACCGGAACGGAATATCCGATATCTATGCCATGACCCTGGACACGTTCGAGGAATACAAGCTTACAGATGCGAAATACAAGGCTGTAAATCCCGATGTTTCAGGACCGCTTGTGGTATGGGAAGATTACCGGAACGGAAACGCAGATATCTACCTGCTTGACCTGATTACCGGGTACATCTACCAGATAACAACAAACCAGGCAGATCAGAAGAACCCTTCAATCTACGGAAACCATCTGGTCTGGCAGGATTACCGGACCGGCAGTGCAAATATATTCCTGTATACATTCTCAGAGTCAGTTGGAACAGGAAAATACCAACTTTATGGCTCGGCAACAATAAGCGGGGCGACTGCACCTGCAGGGACGCAGGTAACCGCACTGATTGACGGAGTAGTCAGGGCTACGACAACAATGCAACAGGCAGGCCAGTATGGAACATCATTCGGACCATATCTTGAAGTCCCGATCTCCGCAGCAGATACGGGTAAAACCATTACATTCAAACTGAATGAGTTCCAGACCGATCAGACTCTTGCCGTAGGGTCAGGAGGAGTCATGCAGCAAGATCTCTCTGCGTCCAGTGTATCCCCGATACAGACCTACACTCTCTCAGGAAATGTCCTGATAAACAATCTGCCTGCTCCTGTTGGCACAGTCCTTACAGCAGCAATAGACTCGCAGATCAGAGGGCAGGTTACTGTCACCTCGCCCGGATCGTACACCGGCTTTTCCATCCCGGTTAATCAGAACGATCTGGGGAAAACAATGCTCTTTACCGCAATCACTGGAGGAACTACACTTCAGGCCTCCCAGAGCATCAGTGTCGGTCAGCAGATCGGTGGCTGGTTTGATCTGACCTTTGGATCAAACCCGACGCAGACAACCTATCGTTTCAGTGGAACCGCGTTACTTGGCGGTCAGTATGCTCAGGCAGGAACAGTCATATCTGCAGTTATTGATAACCAGGTCAGGGGTCAGGTAACAACGACCCAGGCCGGGCAGTACAGCAACCTCAATGTTCCGGTTTACCAGACAGATACAGGAAAATATCTCTCTTTTACCGCCCAATGGAACGGAGCAACATATCTTGCTGCCCAGCAGGTGGCCCTTTCAATTCAGCAGAATGATCTCATCATTGCATCCGCTGACGCTTCGGCCGCCAGTGCCCAGGCAGTCCAGAAAAACCTGGATCTCACCTTTACAGTCGCTGCCCAGACAAAATACTCATTCTGGGGAAGAGCAAATCTGGACGGTTCACCGCTTTCTGCAGGTAGTACCATCTATGCCCTTATTGACAACCAGATCAGAGGGCAGACAACAACTCTGGCTCCCGGCTTATATGGTTCTGAATACGGGCCATATCTTGATGTCCCGATAACCAATGCAGACATTGGAAAGACCATAAAGTTCCAGACTGCAGCAGGCGTTGATGGAGACCAGAGCCAGCTGATTGTAAGCGGCCTTAAAGTCAATAAGAATTTAAACTTCAACTCAAAATCGCCCAGTTCAGCAGATTTCACCGCAACTCCGACACAGGGAGCAATACCACTTTCCGTGAAGTTTGTTGACAAGTCATCAGAAAACCCGAAGTCATGGTACTGGGACTTTGGCGATGGAACAACCTCAGTCGAACGCAGTCCGACTCATGTATATACAAACAACGGAGTCTATTCAGTCGGCCTGATGATAATCCTGCATAACGGACAGACCAAGACTGCAGTCAAACAAAATCTGATAACTGCCGGAATAATCAGTCCACCAGAGGCTCAGGTCAGTCTGAACCCGGGATGGAACTTTATATCAGTTCCAAAGACGCTTGCTGACGGGCAGAATTCAGCAAAAACCCTCTTTGAACATGTAGAGGTAGGGGGGCACAGTATCTTTGTATATAATCCAGGTTCCAAGACATGGAACACGGTAAATGCTGCAACACTCATTAAACCCCTCGATGCTGTCTGGATTTATTCAACCAAGAAGGATGCAGTATACCTGTACTTTGCCGAAGATGCCCTGCAGATCCCACCAACCAGAAAACTGGTCAAAGGGTGGAATACATTTGGAGTAACCAGCCTGAATACGGTTCCTGCACAAAACGCTCTGCTTTCCGTTAAGGATCAGTGGATTTACGTAATCGGTTTTGATTCATCAACCCAGCGGTACCAGGGCACCATCATGAATGTTCCTGGAAGTTATGCAAATGTGCTGTATCCAGGATACGGATACTGGATGTATATGAGCCAAGAGGGAGATCTCGCTGCTATTGGAATGTAAAGCAGAATAATTATCATTTTTTAGAGGTTGGAAAAACATGAAAATTGCTTCGCTATCATTAGTGGTTCTAACGCTCCTGCTGCTAGTACCTTGTCTGGCAGAGGATGAGGGCGTTGGTTTTGAACCGATTGTCAGTTTCTCTGCAGAGGCACTGATTGCACAGGCACCTGGAATTGAAGAACAGATGACCTTTGACTCGATATTTGACTGGGATCCGCGGGTTGATGAACAGTATGTCACCTGGACTCAGTATGAAGGGCAGGGTAAAGTCTGGTTTTATGATATGCAATCCGGAAACCGGGAGATGGTCGCAAACATTATGAGTGACCAGAATAATCCTGACATCTCCGGAGGCATTATTGTATGGGATGATAACCGGCATGGGGATTATGACATCCATTCGTACAATATCCCGATGCACAAGGAAAACCCGGTATGTGTCGATACAACAAACAAATTCAGACCTGCAATCTCCCAGGATATGGTCGTATTTGAAGATTTTGGAAACGATGATATCAGGGACATCGGCCTTATGAAGGTGGGGACCAGTGCACGACCGGTATACATTAATCCAAATGACAAGGACAAAGGAAACCCTGACATTGACGGCGACTGGATTGTCTACCAGCAACTGGATGATAACAGAAACGACTGGAATATCTACCTGTATAACTACAAAACCGAGAAAACCATTCCAGTAACACGAGATACCCACATTCAGCAAAACCCCCGTATTTCCGGTGATTTTGTAGTCTGGGAAGATAACAGGAACGGGAAGTGGGACATCTTCATGTATAACATCAAGAAGGACATGACAACAGCCGTCACCTTTGATGATTATGATGATGTCGAACCGTCAGTATCAGGATCAAAGATTGTCTGGACAAGGTATGACCAGGAGAACAACAGCGACATATACATGGTCGATCTCCAGATCCCAAAGACCTATGCCGTCTGTGTTGGTCCTGGAAACCAAATAAAACCTGATATTTATGTAGATAAAGTTGTATGGCAGGATGACCGGTTTGGAGGCTGGGATATTTTCATATATACTCTCGAACCTGAAACACCGTTCACACCATACCAGTTCTACGGTCAGGTCACCTTTAATTATCTCCCTGCACCGGTAGGAACGGAGATCATTGCCAGGGTTGACGGTGTCGTAAAGGACTCCATCACTACTACCCAGGAAGGGTATTATGGCGGAGCAGGTAGTTATGCAGATCAACTCACCGTAAATATCCTTCAGGCAGATATTGGCAGGCAGATTACCTTCTGGAGTGGCGGAATCCAGGGAGCACCATCAGTTACCATCGCCGGTGACGGCTCTATGATGGAGCAGCCGCTGAACTTCGTGTACGCCCAGCCTCTTCCTGACCTCCTCTTCTATGGTTCAGTATTTATCGATGGTCAGCCGGCAGCAAAGGGAACAAACCTGAAAGCAGTGATTGACGGTGTTGTCAGGGGTAGTTATGATATTACCCAGAGTGGCCAGTATGGCGGCCAGTATGACACTGATCCTGCACTCCGGGTTCCGATAACAGTAGCAGATGTTGGTAAGCATATCACCTTCATGGAAGGAGAATATGCTGCTGCTCAGACGTTCCAGATTACAAGTGGTGGCAAATTCAGACAGGATCTCACCTTTACCACAATCCCACCCATGAGCCAGTACGAGTTCTATGGATATGTTCAGATTGACGGGAATTCTGCTCCTGTAGGGACCACCATCCAGGCGAAAATCGACGGAAATGTTGCAGCAACCTACGTTACCAGGTATGCAGGATCCTACGGAGCACCAGGTCAGGCTCCGGATGATCCCCGCCTGATAGTTCCAGTTACAGAGGCTGATGCAGGACGGACGATCTCCTTCTGGATTGGATCAATAAAAGCGGGAACAACCCAGGTTATCACCCGTGGCGGTGAGCGGATTATCAGGAAAGACCTTGACTTTGGAACCCCTCAGCCAGGTATTACTGCTGACTTTACCGCCTCACCACGGAGCGGGACACCGCCACTGACAGTTCAGTTTACTGACCTTTCAACCGGAAGTCCGACCATGTGGTACTGGGACTTTGGAGATGGTATTATTCCAGCCAATGCCTCCTGTTCTGGTGCCGCTTGCCCAAGTGTTGCAAGTCCGGTCTACACCTATGCAAGTGAAGGTGTATACACCATAACCCTCACCGCATCTAACCAGTACGGAGCTTCAGATACTGAAGTAAAACAGGGGTATATTACCGTAGGACAGGTAACGCCGGGAATCAATGCAGACTTTACTGCATCACCACGAAGTGGATCAAAGCCTCTGACAGTCCAGTTTACCGATCTTTCGACCGGTGGGCCAACCACGTGGGCATGGAACTTCGGGGATGGGACAACAGAAGGACTACTCGGAAGCCCGACTCACACCTATACCAGCGACGGGGCATACACCGTCACGATGACGGCATCAAATCAGTACGGAGCTTCAGATACTGAAGTGAAATCCGGATTTATCAATGTGGGAAGCGTCCCACCGGTCAATTCAATTCAAATCCATCCGGGCTGGAACTTTGTTTCTGTCCCAAAGAAACTTGCACTGGGAAAGGATACAGCAGCAATCTTTACTCACATCCAGGTGGACGGACACAGCATATTCCAGTATGATGCAGTGACCGGGCAATGGGCAACTATGACTTCTTCAAGTCAGGTAAAACCCCTTGACACAATCTGGATCTATTCACGTGTTTCTGACAAGGTAGACCTGACCTATAATTCAGATCCTCTCCAGACACCGCCAACCAAGGAACTCCGGAAGGGATGGAATGCAGTCGGATACACTGGTCTTGAGCCTTTAGAAGCAAAGTTCACTTTCCTTTCAGTTCAGGACAAGTGGGTTAACTGCCTCGGGTTTAATGAAGAAAAACAGCAGTATGATGAGATGATCATCAAGAGCAGAAATGATGATGCACGCCTGTACCCATACAGTGGATACTGGCTGTTCATGTCTGATAACGGCACACTTGCCGCAATATCAGCCTGATATTTTTTAAGGATAATAAAAATGTGGGGGGATGTAATATGCGAACAAAGACAGGATACAGATGGATACTATTAAGTCTGTATGGGGTAAGTTACGATTTGAGCGGGTGTGTCAGGGACACATGTCACAACTGCTGGTGGTGGGAAGAATGAGAAAAATAGTGTACGTGCTCACCCTGTTCCTCGTGCTCGCACTTGCGGCATCAGGTGTGGTTTCAGCCGGGAGTGGAGATGGGCAATCAAATTCTAATGGAGCAGGCGAGGCTTTCTGTGATGGTCCGGGTGGTGCCTGCATTATTGCAGATTTTATCGGGAGTCCTACTGATGGGACGGCTCCTCTTCGTGTGCAGTTCCTTGACTCATCGACGGGATACCCGACTATGTGGGCATGGGACTTTGGAGATGGAAATGCCGCTTCAGGGACGGCAAATCCGGTACACATCTATAGTGAACCAGGGATTTACACGGTAAGTCTGACAGCAACCAGTATTTCCGGTGCAACCAGTACAAAGGTCAGGCAGCGATATATCATGGTCAGGGATAAAAAACCCCTTGAAGCTGATTTCCTGGCAAATCCAACGTATGGAAAAGCTCCACTCCCTGTCCAGTTTACTGACTGTTCCAAAGGTGCAGTTCAGGAATGGAGATGGGACTTTGGTGATGGGGGCACTGCTTATGAACAGAATCCAAGCCATGTATACCAGAGACCAGGGAAATATACCGTCACGCTGACCGTATCAAGCCCGACTGCAGGTTCAAGCACCAAGGTCAAAGAAAAATATATCATTGTTGAACCTTCGTGTATCATTGAGGCACGATTTAATGCCGAACCAGCATCAGGTTCAGCGCCACTCTCAGTGACGTTCACCGATCTTTCGACCGGTGGGCCAACCATGTGGGCATGGGACTTTGGGGATGGGTCCACCGACATGGTAGCAAATCCGGTACATGTCTACAAAAACCCGGGAACATACCAGGTTCGCCTGACCGCTTCCAGTCAGACCTGCGAGGCAGGAGTCAGTGAAACCACAATCAGAGTGAGTGCCCCGGCTATTAAAGCAGATTTCTCTGCAGATCCACGGTCTGGTGAGGCTCCACTGACGGTTCAGTTCAGGGATCTCTCAACCGGAAACCCGACCATGTGGGCATGGGACTTTGGAGACGGAAATATCATACCGGCCGGTGAAGAAGAGGTCGCTTGTGAAGGAGGAAACTGTCCACCTCCTCAAAACAATGTAGCGAACCCGACACACACATACAGGTATCCAGGGACGTACGCAGTTACACTGACGGCATCAAACCAGTATGCATCAGATACCGTAACCAAAACTGAATTTGTTACCGTAAGTCCTCGAGCTATCAAGGCCGACTTTATCGGGAATCCGACTAGCGGAGAAGCTCCACTGACGGTCAAATTTACTGATCTTTCAACAGGAAACCCGACCATGTGGGCATGGGACTTTGGAGACGGAAACATCATACCGGCCAGTGAAGAAGAGGTAGCATGTGAAGGAGGAAAGTGCCCGCCTCCTCAAAACAATGTAGCGAATCCGACACACATCTACAGGTATCCAGGGACGTATACGGTAACACTCACCGCATCAAACCGGTATACATCAAACACCGTAACCAAAACTGAATTTGTTACCGTAAGTCCTCAGGCTATCAATGCTGATTTTGTCGGGACGCCGACCAGTGGGTATGCCCCACTGACGGTCCAGTTTACCGATCTTTCAACCGGAAACCCGACAATGTGGGCATGGGACTTTGGTGAAGGAAACATCATACCGGCCAGTGAAGAAGAGGTCGCATGTGAAGGAGGAAACTGTCCGCCTCCTCATAACAATGTAGCAAACCCGGCACACACATACAGGTATCCAGGGACGTATACGGTAACACTCACCGCGTCTAACCAGCATGGAACTTCTGACACAGAAGTAAAACAAGGATACATCACGGTATCTACAAACGCCATTGTCGCAGACTTTGACGGAACCCCGAGAACGGGATGTGCACCGCTGACTGTTCAGTTCACCGACCGATCATCAGATTCCCCAACCATGTGGGTGTGGGACTTTGGAGATGGAAATATCATACCGGCCAGTGAAGATGCATCGTGTGAAGGTGGAATGTGTCCTCCTCCTCATAGCAATGTAGCAAACCCGACACACATCTACACCGCTTCAGGAACATATACGGTGACACTCACCGCATCAAACCAGTTCGGAGCAACAGGCACGGTAACCAAGCAGGCGTTCATCACTGTTGAAAACTGTCCGGCCATTGTTGCAGACTTTGACGGGGCACCCAGGTCAGGGGAAATCCCCTTATCTGTCCGCTTTACTGACAAGTCATCCGGTGGCCCGACCATGTGGGCATGGGACTTTGGAGACGGGGCAACCGATATGGTTGCGAGCCCCATCCACACCTATACCAGGGAAGGGAAGTATACGGTGACACTCACCGCCTCGAGCAGATATGGGTCTGACACAGTATCAAAATCTGAATTTGTCACGGTGAACACTCCGTACGATGATAATATTCCGGTATCAGGTGGATGGAACTTCATTTCAGTTCCGAAAAAGCTGGCTCCGGGATATGACACAGCATCAATCTTCAATTGCATTGATTCAGGCGGACACAGCATGTTCCAGTATGATACCGGAAAGCATCTGTGGAATACGCTTGATCCGTCAAGCCCGATTAAACCACTTGAAGGATACTGGATTTATTCGAAAGGGACCTCATCAGTTCCGCTCAGGTATGACACAAACCCGGTCCAGACGCCACCAACTGCCTATCTGAAGAAAGGCTGGAACGGAATCGGATTTACCGGAAAAACACCCATTGAAGCTAAATATACCCTTCTGTCCGTGCAGGATATGTGGGTAAACTGTGCCGGCTTTAATGCCCCGGCCCAGGCATATGATCAGATGATCATTAAGGGAAGCAATGATGGAACCCTGATGCATCCATTCCGCGGGTACTGGTTATACATGACAGCGGATGGGGCACTTGCAGCAAACGCTGCATAATTTTTTTTATAAAATTAATTCAAAGGTTTTCAAAACCAAATCAAAAAATTTTAATTTTTAAAGTGGGAACTTTAATTGTATTTTCTCCAGGGGATTCTTGATGGATGGATATTTGCTAAGAATTTGACGATGTCAGATCGTCCATATCAGGATCTGTTTGAACTTCGAAAGAAATGGGATTCCCTTGAGACAAAAATCGACGAATATTTTGAGCAATTCAGATACCTCGGACCGGACCATGATTGATACTGAGTGGGGAGTGTTTATGTTTGTGAATGATACGAATGCAGGCATAAGATGTATCAAGGTGGGATGAAATGAGAAGTGATCTCATTCAGAAACTCCAGGCGACCTTTGAAGATTATGTCCATGAATCTGACGGGCTGGAATTTTGGTATGCCCGTGAGCTGCAATCTCTTCTTGGATACTCAGAATGGCGTAATTTTTTAAAAATTGTCGAAAAAGCAAAGGAATCATGTAAAAATGCAAACGGAGCAATTTCAGATCATTTTGTTGACGTCAACAAATCGATCCCAGTTCCCAAAGGTGGGACAAGGGATATTGATGATATTATTCTCTCCCGGTATGCCTGTTACCTGATTGCACAGAATGGTGATCCCCGAAAGGATGAGATTGCTTTTGCCCAGAGTTATTTCGCAGTCCAGACCAGAAAGCAGGAGATCATTGAAGAACATATTCAGCTTTCTGAACGGTTGAAAGCGAGAGACCGCCTGAAAGAGTCAGAGACTGAATTTTCCCGGATCATTTATGAGCGGGGTGTTGATGACAAGGGTATTGCCCGAGTCCGGAGCAAAGGAGATAAGGTTCTTTTTGGCGGGCATGATACCCGCCAGATGAAGATCAGGATGGATATTCCACAGAGTCGCCCTCTTGCTGATTTTCTTCCGACGGTGACCATCACCGCAAAAAACTTGGCTACGGAGATCACGAACTTTAATGTAGAGAAAGAGAATTTGCAGGGGGAACAATCGATAACGGGTGAACATCAGCTGAATAATGCTGATGTTCGTGAATTGCTTGTTCGAAGGGGGATAGTACCGGAGGAACTACCAGCAGAAGAGGATCTGAAGAAACTTGAGAGAAGGGTTGGGAAACAGGAAAAATTTCTGGAAAAATCTCCAAATAATCATAAAATTTCCACTAATATTGAACAAAAAGAGAGAAATAATCGGGAAGAGGGAGAATAATCATTTTTGCAAAAAACAGACCCCCAGGATGGAAGAAATTTTAGTTATCAGAAATTACTTCAAAATCGGTATATTCAACATGGAGAATCAAGAATTATGTCATATAATATATTGCGACCACTCGAGTGAATTTTGGAAATTAATTCATCGGATTATGCCCAATTATGAAATCCGGAAGGAAAAGTTGTTAAAAGATGGATGGAAATATTGTCTTTGATATGATGATTTTTATTTATATTTTGCATCACAATAACCGTTCCTGCCGGGTGAACGGTTTAATACTCAACACTGACCGTGCAGCTTCAGAAACAACATCTGTCAGTCCTTTTGGGGCATAGACTCCAAGCCGCCACTGACTTCTTCTGGTCTCATTCAGAGTGGTAACCAGTGGAGAGACCTCTTCAAGTGGATATACCACAGATTTCGAACCCCTAAACGCGAAATCGCGAGAGGGGGCCCTATTTTTAGAATCCACGCCTGATTCAAAATTTTTATGATCAGACCGTGCGTTCAACAA
>Ga0265295_1007341_pt1 | contig 12769 bp, 8 predicted proteins | sample Munlansysbiofilm_FD_192503 | JGI IMG/M metagenome (GOLD analysis project Ga0265295, IMG submission 192503) | Leachate microbial communities from a municipal landfill in Southern Ontario, Canada - Methane capture system biofilm | ecosystem: Engineered > Solid waste > Landfill > Unclassified ... | reverse complement strand
CGTCAGATCGCCATTGAGCGCTGCAATAGATGTCGTAAGCGGTATCCCTTTGGGACATGCTTGCACGCAGTTTTGCGAGTTACCGCATCCTTCTAAGCCGTCATCCCCCATCAGGGCTTCCAGACGTTCATGCGCATTCATTTTGCCCGTCGGATGTGTGTTAAAGAGACGAACTTGATTAACGGCCTGAGGACCCATATATTTCGAATGCGGACCGACATTCGGGCACACTTCCAAACAAACACCACATGTCATACACTTAGCCAGTTCATAGGCCCATTCGCGTTCAGCTTCGGGCATGCGCGGACCCGGACCGAGATCATAGGTACCATCGATCGGAATCCAAGCTTTGACTTTTTTGAGCGACTCAAACATGCGTTGCCGGTCGACCATCAGATCGCGAATGACCGGAAATGTCGACATCGGTTCAAGGGTGATCGTATCTCCCAACTTATCGACAAGAGCCGTACACGCCTGACGCGCTTTACCATTGATGACCATCGAACAGGCCCCACACACTTCCTCTAGACAACTCATCTCCCAGACAACGGGGGCGACCTTTTTACCTTCAGCATTGACTGGGTTTTTACGAATTTCCATAAGGGCGCTAATCACATTCATATTGGGGCGATACGGTACTTTGAATGTTTCTTTATAGGGACGTCCTTCAGGTGAATCTTGTCGCGTAATGATGAGCGTAATGGTCCGGCTCATGATTTAGCCGCCTCCTTCGAAGCCACGTCGTATCGTCTGGGACGCGGTTTGATGAGTGACACATCGACCGGTTCATAGTCGAACTTCGGTCCATCCGTCGTCCAAGTAGCTTTGGTCGTCTTCAACCACTCTTCGTCATTGCGATTAGGGAATTCTGGCTTGTAATGTGCACCACGACTTTCATTCCGATTGAGAGCGCCTAACGTGATCACGCGTGCAAGCTCCATCATATTCCAAAGCTGTCTTGTAAAAAAGACGCCTTGATTGTTCCAACGCAATGTATCATCAAGGTTAATGCGGTGCCAACGCTCCATCAGTTCCAAAAGCTTTTCATCGGTCTGCTTGAGACGGTCATTGTAGCGCACAACCGTCACATTTTCAGTCATGACTTTACCCAACTCTTCATGAAGACGGTACGCATTTTCGTCCCCGCGCATGTTTAAGATACGTTCATACTTTTCTTCTTCCCGTTTCTTCGCTGCTTCAAAAACGGTTGAAGGAAGATCCGCAGCCGATTTGTTTAAACTCTTCATATACTCAATGGCTTTTGGACCAGCAACCATACCGCCAAAGACAGAAGATAAAAGCGAGTTCGCCCCCAGCCGATTCGCGCCGTGATATTGATAGTCCACTTCCCCTGCCGCAAAAAGACCAGGGATGTTCGTCATTTGATTGTAATCGACCCATAGGCCACCCATCGAGTAATGCACGGCAGGAAAGACCTTCATGGGGATTTTGCGCGGATCATCGCCCATAAACTTTTCATAGATTTCTAAGACGCCGCCGAGCTTGACATTTAAGACATGGGGATCAATATGCGATACATCTAAGTAGACCATGTTTTCCCCGTTGATCCCTAGCTTCATATCGACCACGACATGGAAAATCTCGCGTGTCGCAATATCCCGAGGTACAAGGTTACCATAAGCCGGGTATTTTTCTTCGAGGAAATACCAAGGCTTCCCATCTTTATATGTCCAAACACGCCCGCCTTCCCCACGAATCGATTCGGACATAAGACGCAGTTTATCGTCACCAGGAATGGCCGTTGGATGCACTTGAATAAACTCACCATTGGCGTAAATGGCCCCTTGTTGATAGACAGCAGAAGCAGCAGAACCCGTGTTGATCTGGGAGTTTGTCGAGCGTCCAAAGATCAACCCCGGCCCCCCTGTCGCAAGAATCACGGCATCGGCCGGAAACGCACGTATTTCCATAGTCGTTAGATTTTGAGCGACAATCCCACGGGCGACACCTTCATCATCAATGACCGCGGAGAGAAACTCCCAATCTTCATATTTTTCAACAAGGCCCGCCACTTCATGTCGACGCACCTGTTCATCAAGCGCATAAAGCAGTTGTTGGCCTGTTGTAGCACCGGCAAAAGCCGTACGATGATAGAGCGTTCCTCCGAAACGACGAAAATCTAAGAGCCCTTCTGGTGTACGGTTAAACATGACACCCATACGATCAAACATATAAATGATACCTGGCGCAGCTTCTGTCATGGCTTTGACAGGTGGTTGATTGGCAAGAAAATCGCCACCATATACTGTATCGTCAAAATGTTGCCAAGGAGAATCTCCTTCCCCTTTCGTATTCACGGCACCGTTGATACCGCCCTGGGCACACACAGAGTGAGAACGTTTGACTTTCACGACGGAAAACAGTTTCACTGGAACGCCGGCTTCTGCAGCTTTGATCGTAGCCATCAAACCAGCCAAACCGCCACCGACGATGATCAGCGACTGTGACATGAGACGACCTCCCTTTATGATATGGTGACGATAGACAGTCCTAAACGTTCACATAACGACAGCCTTTATTATAAGCTGAAATAATAAGCTGAAATAAGCTGAAACCTATAAAAGCTAAGCTGAAACAAACGAGAAGATAGCCATAAGACCGACGATCGACAGCAAAATAAAAACAACCAAGGATACGTACGTCATATGACGCTGCGCACGTGGGCCGACCGCAATGCCCCAACTGACTGCAAACGACCAAAGACCATTCGAGAAATGGAAAATGGTCGATAATACACCGATGACATAAAATGCAACCATGAGCGGTGAACTTAAAATGTTGGCCATCATATTAAAATCAACGGGCTGACCAAAGGCCGCCTGCACTCTCGTCTCCCACACATGCCAAGCTATGTAGACGAAAGCGATAAGACCTGTGACACGTTGTAAATAAAACATCCAGTTGCGAAAATAATTGTACTGCGGCAACGTGTTTTTGGCTTGAAAAGCAATGTACACACCGTAGACTGCATGAAATAAAATCGGCAACCAGATAAAGACAATTTCCAAAAAGAGCACAAAAGGTAGATTGTTAATAAAAGCGACGGTCTCATTAAATTTTTCCGGTCCACCCGCAGCCGTTGCATTGGCAACGAGATGTTCGATCAAAAAAAAGCCGATCGGAATCACACCGAGGAGCGAATGCAACCGTCGATTGACAAACGTTCTCGTCATACTCATCCTCCTCATCCATCATACGTTTTGCCTACCGGATGCGCATATTATGCGCATCGTTCGTACATGAAGACAGACATGCCTAACCGCAGAATCTGAAGATTTTGTGAAAACGATCACGACAAGTTCATCTAGTGAAACAACGGACCGTTTTTAAATCATTTATATTGTACTGCTTTTGTCACAAAGGGTCAAGAAACCGCTCTCACCTTGTGACCCAGCGTATAAAAACATATGTTTTTTAAATGTCATTGATATTTTCGACACGATGAAGTGCTTCTAGACGATCGAGATGAAAGCCTTCATGTAATATGTTGACAGCTCGTTCCGAATCTTTAGCTTCGACCACGACTGAGACTTTAATTTCTGACGTGCTAACCATTTTGATTTCTATGCCAGCCTGAGTCAACAGTCGAAACATCTCCGCCGCAACACCTGGATGGGTGACCATCCCTGAGCCGACGATCGAGACTTTATCGAGTGACGTCTCATACATAATGCGAACGGATTGAAAATCCGGGTGCGCGCTTGTGTTGAACACCTCGAGCACGCGAAGTGCATCGTTTTCCTGCACCGTAAAAGCAATCTCCGTTGTTTCTTCAGGACGCAGACTTTGAATGATGATATCCACGTTAATATGTGCTGCTTCTAATAAATTAAAGACCTCCGATAAAATATGAATCCGGTTTGGTAAATTCGAAAGTGTAAATCGTGCAATCCCTTGATCTCGAGCCACACCAGTAACAACACGGCCCGTTTCTAAACTTCCCGGCATCCCGGCGGCGCCAGGCGTATCTTTTAAGGTTGACACAATCATCGTTCCTCCTCGATCCTCGTATGATGAAAGTACACGGAGCGGCAATTGGAAACGTTTGGCAAGTTCCACCGAACGCGGATGAAGCACTTTGGCGCCAAGATGGGCGAGTTCCAACATTTCGTCATATGTCACCTCAGGTAAGAGCCGAGCTTCTGGTACAAGACGTGGATCCGTTGTAAACACACCTGGTACATCGGTATAAATATCGCAGCGCTCGGCGCCTAAAGCGATGGCTAAGGCCACGGCCGTCGTATCCGAGCCGCCACGGCCGAGCGTCGTTATCTCACCGTCAATACTGACACCTTGAAAGCCAGCAACAATCACCACTTCTCCTTGGGATAAGGCAGCATGAATGCGCCTTGGGTCAATCGTCTGGATACGCGCTGCCTGATGATAAGCTTCCGTTTGGATACCCGCTTGCCATCCGGTAAAGGAACGGGCAGGGATGCCAAGATCCGCGAGTGCCATCGATAACAGGGCGATCGACGTCTGCTCACCAGTGGAAAGAAGCATATCCATTTCCCGTGAAGAAGGCTTCGCACTGACTGAATGAGCGAGTTGTATCAACTGATCGGTTGTCTTGCCCATCGCCGAGACCACGACGACAAGATCAAACCCTTTTGCTTTATGTTCAGCAATCTTCCGAGCCACGGCCTTCAGGCGGTCCCCATCTTTTACCGATGAGCCGCCATATTTTTGTACAAGAATCGGCAAAACCTCTCCACTCCTTCTCTTTTTCTTACATCCGTCGATTTATCATCTGACAGTATGTTCATGATAGTTTCATTTTAACGAAAAGAAGTGTGTGTGACAAGGGATTTATTTTCATACTTTACTGTGAAAAAGTTGAAGATATTCATGAATCGTTTGAGCGAGTTTTTCACTGATGCCGATGGCCTTTAAGTCCTCGATCGTCGCTTCTTGAAGTTTTTTGAGCGAACCAAAATGTTTTAAAAGTTGTGCCTTACGCTTCGGGCCAATCCCCGGGATGTCGTCGAGTTGAGAGGCAAGAAGTGACTGTTTGCGGACCGTATGGTGGTAGGCTTGGGCAAAACGATGCACTTCATCTTGAATGCGTTGTACAAGCATCCACGCCGCGCCACGGCGATCCAAGACGACCTCTTGAGGCGGCTCGCCAAACAACAAGGCAGCTGTTTTATGTTTCTCGTCTTTCACCATCCCACCCACAGGCAGTTGTAGGCCCAGCTCGTCTTCAAGCACCTCTTTTAAAGCGTGCATTTGTCCAACGCCACCATCGACCAGAATGAGATCCGGCAAACGCTCGTTCTCTCTTAAAAGACGCGTAAAGCGGCGACGGGCGACTTCTCTTAATGCTTCGTAATCATCACCGGCAGGCGTTTTTTGTAAACGATATTTACGGTAAGCGTGTTTGTTGGGCTCTCCTTGATCAAAAACAACAACAGCCGATACGGCACCTGCACCTTGAAGATGCGCATGATCAAAAGCCTCGATACGCTCCAAGCGCGAAAGACCGAGTGCGCGCTTAAGATCCATCAAAGCTTCTTCGCGACGCCGTTCATCACGCTCAGCCATAGCAAAATATTCTTCTAAAGCGACACGAGCATTCTCATGCGCCATATCGATTAATCCTTTGCCTTGTCCGCGCTTCGGAAATCTTAATCGAGTCCCTAAATATTCAGTGATCGCAGAAGGATCCACCAGCGTCGGAAGCAAAATCTCATCGGGGAGACTATCTTCATCAAAACGTGCATAATACTGTGTCACATAAGATAAAAATGCTTCTTCTTCAGAAAAAACGTATGGAAAAAGTTCACTTTTACGCTCGATCAGCCTGCCTTGACGCATATGCAAAATCTGGATACTGATCCAACCTTTATCGACAGCATAACCAAAGACATCACGATCGGCGCCATCCACAAGCTGAACGCTTTGTTTTTCTTGAATCGTATCCAAACGTGCTAAAAGGTCGCGGAGTTCAGCGGCTTTTTCAAAGTCCCAGGCTTCGGAAGCTTTGAGCATTTCTTCGTGAACGCGTTTTCGAACCTCGCTGGCTGAGCCCCGTAAAAATCGTATCATATCACGAATAATCGGTTCGTAGGTCGCTTCTGACACAGGTACGATACATGGTGCAAGACACTGCCCGAGATGATAGTATAAACAAGCGCGTTTCGGGAGCGTTCGACATTTACGCAACGGATATAAGCGATCAAAAAGACGTTTCGTCTCTCGTGCAGCCGCCACATCAGGATAAGGTCCAAAGTAGGTGCCATCGCCTTTTTTTACGCGCCGTGTCACTTCCAAACGAGGATGCGTTTCTTTGGTTAACTTTAAATATGGATAACTCTTGTCGTCTTTAAGTAGAACATTATACTTCGGCCGATGTTTTTTGATTAAATTCATTTCTAGAATGAGCGATTCCATGGGCGACGTGGTGACAATCACTTCAAAATCTTGAATGTCTTGAACAAGTCGTGTCGTCTTCACATCGTGTGAACCAGTAAAATACGATCGAACCCGCTGCTTCAGCGACGTCGCTTTCCCTACATAGATGACCTGACCCGTTTCATTTTTCATAAGATAACAACCTGGACGATCAGGAAGAAGAGAGAGCTTATGTTGAATATGTTCGGATATCATCAAGCATCACCTAAGTTCATTGTATCATAGCCTTCAATAGGATATGGATCGCCCTTGTTTCTTTTGTCTTCTCCTTCATATTTTTTTTACGGCAGACTCAGATACCCATTTTTAATCGCATACTGCACAAGATCGACGCGTGATTTTAGTGACAGTTTTTTAAAAATGTTGGCACGATGTGTTTCAACTGTTTTCACACTGATATACAACATCTCTGCGATCTCTTTATTGGCATAGCCTTGTGCGATCAAGACGAGTACCTCTTCTTCACGCTGCGACAGTGGCGATAAAAGCATACGTTCCCGCATCTCTACATGCCGACCGATATCGTTCTTGGTTAGCGCTTGCGGAAGATAAGGGGCATACGGCCGACCATGGTGAATGGCTTGAAAAACATCCTTTGGATCATCGTGCTTAAAAACAACCCCACTGATCGGAAGCGCAAGCATGCGGGCTAGATGGGCTTCATCATCAAACATCGTCAGCATAATGACACGCGTATGACCCGTACTTTGCAACATGCGTTTAGCCGTTGTAATCCCGTCTAAACCTCCCGGCATATGCACGTCCATCAAGACGACATCAAAAGGCGCCTTTTCAAACAGTTGTAATGCTTCATCACCAGACGATGCTTCTCCAGCAACGGTGACGTTTTGATCTTTTTCAAGCAACAGGCGCAAACCGTGTCGAACAACAGCATGATCATCCACGATGAGTATCCGTTCCATCCTCTGTCACCTCACCCCATGCGGCCAAGATATGATCAGAAGAAGACGATAGCGGATAGGTCAAGCGTACGACCGTCCCCTGACCCCGCTCACTCCAAAAGTGAAGTTCCCCGCCCAAAGCCATCGCCCGTTCTTCCATGTTTCGTAGGCCATAACCCTTCTGTTTTTCAGACGTATTAAATCCGTTCCCATTATCACGAACTTCTAGCACCACGTGTCCTTGCTCATAACCGAGATAAACATCAATATGGTTGGCTTGACCATGCTGAATCGCATTATGCAAAGCCTCCTGCACGATGCGATAAACGTGAGCACTTTTTTGTGACTCGCGGTTCGTCTCATCCAAAGCAGCGAACGATGAGGCTACTTTCAACGTCACTGTTTGCGCACTGCTCGACATCTGCCGAATGAGCTGCTTAAGAGCTTCCACGAGACCAAGATCATAAAGAACAGCAGGATAAAGGCTTTGAGAAAGATGCCGAATTTCTTTCACCGAACTGGCTAAAAGATCGAGCACTGGTAAGAGCGCATGATCTGTTTCAGGATGAACAAGGCGCACTTCTTCCAAACCGAGTCGCACGCCATAGAGCATTTGCAAGATGCCATCATGTAGCTCTTGTGAAATTCTTTTGCGCTCTTCCTCCTGTGCTTCTATCGTTCGCCGATTGACCTCACTTCGCAAAGCGAGCGCCTGCGCCTGCCGTTCGATGGTCACATCACGAATGGTGATGACCATATGCCCAGCATCCGGTGCTTGCTCATGAATGAACGATCGACTCATCCCCACCGGGATCCACTCACCCCAAGCCGTTGGCATCTCCGATTCAAAATAATGAACAGCTTTCTCTGAAGCAAGATAACAGCGCTCCTCACCTTCCTCAACCGCACGGTGTGCGCAGTAATAGCAATAAGGTACGATCTCTCCTTGGCGCCAACCCGTCATTCGTTCTGCAGCAGGATTAATAAACGTAATCAAACGGTACCGATCCATCACCACGATCCCATCATTTAAAAGGTTAAACAGTTTACGCAATTGTTCATCCGAAAAAGTTGTTCTTGTACCGTGTGACATGTTGTTCACCTGCCCGCTGATTCAAAAATGGTGCGTGAGCCTCTCGTTCTGACGCTTTACCCATTCATGCATTCGATAAACATGGGACAAACATGCCTCGCAACTCAGACGTGGCGAGACCTATCTATCAACATTGTGACAAATTTTTGAAATAGTTTCGAAATAAATCGGTACAATCTTGAAACGTTTTCACTATATCGGTAGTAAAATCAGTGTAAACCCTGATGCACGTTTATTTTCTCACAAGTTACAATAGATGTGTAGATTTTTAGAACGCCTTTGTATACCTTGTAAACTTATCATATCAGAATGGGGGAGGAAGATGAAGTACAGCGTTGTCATTGTCGGTGGCGGCACCGCAGGAATCACCGTCGCTGCTCAACTTCTGCGCAAATGGCGCGCTTTAAAAGGGAACGTCGCCATCATCGAACCCAGCGAGAAGCATTATTATCAACCGCTTTGGACTTTGGTTGGTGCTGGTATTACCAGATTGGATCAAACCGTCCGCGACGAAGCCAGTGTGATCCCAGACGGTGCGATCTGGATTCAAGACGCCGTTGAAACATTCATCCCCGGTGAAAATCGGGTCATGACGAAAAAAGGTGAAAGTATCACCTATGACTATCTCGTCGTCGCAGCCGGTATCCAACTCGACTGGCATAAGATCAAAGGCGCGCGTGAAGCCGTTGGGAAAGGCGGGGTCGTAAGCAACTACGCCCCTGATACTGTCACAAGTACATGGGAAGCACTATCTTCCTTTAAAGGCGGCACCATGATCTTCACGTTGCCCAATACTCCGATCAAATGCGCTGGAGCTCCTCAAAAAATTATGTACCTCGCTGAAGACTATGTCCGCAAACAAGGACTGCGCGACCGTACAACCATTCGCTTTGTATCGGCCAACCCAGGTATTTTTAGTGTCGCCAAATACGCTCAAACGCTGAACAAAATCATTCGTGAACGCAACATTGAAACCGTATTCAAACATTACTTAAGCGCGATCGATGCTGAAAAGCAAGAGGCCGTCTTCACCCATGTGGAGACCGGCGAAGAAAAACGGATGCACTATGATTTTATTCACGTTGTTCCACCGATGAGTGCACCGGATTTCATCAAAGAAAGCCCACTCGCTGACAGCGCTGGGTGGGTCGAAGTCGATAAACATACATTGCAACACCCGCGTTATAAAAATGTCTTTGCACTCGGTGATAACTCAAGCTTACCGACATCCCGTACCGGTGCAGCCATTCGCAAACAAGCGCCCGTGCTGGTTGAAAATCTCTTATCCGCGATGCGCGGTGCACCACTTGAAGCCCATTACGATGGGTACAGTTCCTGTCCTGTCGTTACGGGCTACGGACGTCTCATGCTTGCCGAATTTATTTATGGTGACATACCAAAAGAATCGTTCCCCTTCGATCAAGCCAAAGAACGATTCAGCATGTACGTCTTGAAAAAAGAGCTCCTTCCCGTCATTTATTGGGACGGTATGCTTAAGGGCATTATGTAACCCTTGCCTGAGCTTTTTCCGGAATTTATATATTATATAGAATATATTTCATGTCAAATATACCGCAATCAATCATTATCCTAGACTTCAAGAAAGGAGGGCACACCATGTCTGATGCAACGACGACCCATGCTGCATCGTGGCAGACCGTTCTATCGCAACCCGAGACAGAACGGGCACTTCTACGATTGATTGAAGCGTTACCCCTTTGGTCCGAGCGCCTTGAAAAACTTGATCAAACACTTTCTTTTGCTGAAGAAGTCTTGAAAGATAAAGACTCTATGAACTATATGTTAGAAGGACTTCAAGCGGATCTCCCGCCCGTCACCCTCGATAAAGAAACGGTATTTGCGCTGGTGAAACTGATGGACAAACTGCCCAAACTCGTCTCGGTCTTAGAAAAAATCGAACCGACACTCGATTTTGCCATGGCCGTCACAGAGGACAAAGACGCTTTAAGTTATCTTTATGAAGGCGCGGTCAGCTATGTTCAACCTGCGCTTCATAAAGCGGAAGAAGCAAAAACGATCGTCGAGGAGATCAAAAAGCGGGCGCAAGCAGACCGTACGCCCGTCACTATCTTTGGTCTTTTAAAAATGCTTAAAGATCCGCTCGTACAAGATGTCCTCATCACTGCGCGTACGGCACTCGCCGTCCTCGGAGAAAGAAAAAATAAACAAACCTGAGACCTTACAACGACAAAACTGTCTCATCTATGATGACACAATAAGCTCGATGACAAGCGCCGAAAGCGGAGAAACCGTAAGCTTCGCAGGTGGCGCTTTTTCATGTTCATCTTGCACTTTGTTGTCGATAAACGGCTTATCATCTCGATCATCATGCGCATGAGAATCAAAAAGCATGTTCACTTCCCGCACATGAAGATGGGTAAGATCGATCGCAGCGGGCAAAACTTCACTGACATCGAACGTTAACGCTACCTCCGCCCGACGATACAAAACAACCGCTATATAACGTCCAACCATCAGCTCTGGTGCATGTTGATCAACCCACCGATAACCAAAAACCAATCCATCGCTTTCAGCTTGGGATAACACCTTTTGATAGAAATCATCTGCCTCGTAAAGCTTGAGCTGATGCCGAAGTTGAATCAAGGCGCGTATAAAAGCATACCGACTCATATCCTCACGCCCCCAAGGGTACGTTCGACGGTTATCGGGGTCTTTACCTCCGACCAACCCGACCTCGTCACCGTAGTACACATGAGGAACACCGGGGTATAAGAAAAGCCACGTGTAAAGCAGCCGCCAGCGCGCTTCCGCAAGCAGTGGATCCCATGTCTCCAGCACCGTTCGAATGCGCGGTGTATCATGCGTCCCTAATAAATTGAGTTGAGCAAAAAAATTTTGAGGTGGCAGGTGCTCGTATAAACGCATCAATCGATCCCATACCGCGCGCGCATCTTCCTCACCGCTTACAAATTTTAACATCGCCTCACGCAACGGATAATTCATCGTCGCATCCAATTGTCGGCCACAAAAATAAAAGCGCCGCTCATCATAGCTCACTTTATTGCTCGCATCTTCCCACACTTCACCAATGACAACCGCTTCTGCATCGATCATTTTTAACGTCTGGACAAACGTCTCTAAAAAACAAGGGGGAAGCTCATCGACCACATCCAATCGCCAACCGCCGATGCCCGTTTTCTGCCAATGACGCAACACACTATCCTCTGCCATCACCATATAATCAAGATAGCTCGCTTCACATTCATTCACATTGGGCATCGTCTCGACGCCCCACCATGATTCATAGACATCCGGCCATTGTTGAAAACGATACCATGGATAATATGGCGAATCCTTTGACTGATACGCGCCGAGTGTCTCATACCGCCCGTAACGATTAAAATAACGGCTGTCGGCACCGGTATGAGAAAAAACCCCATCCAAGATGAAACGTATGCCCTTTTCTTTGGCCCGTTCCACCAATAACCTCCAGAGATGATCATCACCAAAAGCAGGATCGATGCTTTTATAGTCGGCCACATCGTATTTATGATTGCTGCTGGATTCAAATATCGGGTTCAAATAAATCACCCGAATGCCGAGTTCCCGTAAAGCATCCAACTTCTCCAAAACACCGTAAAGATTACCACCAAAAAACGTCCACCGCACAACGCGACCCGTTTCGTCCCGGACATAGAGTGGTATGTCCTCCCAATGCGCATGGAAAAGAGCGCCTGGAGGATAAAGTGAAGTTATATGATTTTGTGTAAATAAGGCCTTATCCGTTTCTTGCATCCCATGCTCTTCAGTCGCCTCCACAGTTTCCGCCACCGGCACACCGCGATGGAAACGATCCACAAAGATTTGATAGACGACCGCTTCTCGATACCACGCAGGAACTGGACGTGTTTCATAGACCGTGACCTGATACATCGGTGGGAGATGGCATGGACCGTTATCCAGTGTCAGAGATTGTAAGACGGCTTCAGAAGACGACCCATCTCCCCAAACCAATGGAAGTTCTGTCTCATACATCCGTCCTTGGCCACCACGACCCGTCGCCGTTGGACCGTAAAAAAAAGCTTTTTCCTCTGTTTTCAAGACAAACGCATACCATAAAAGCCCAGGCGCTGCCGGAACACGCACGTGACGTATATACGAAGATACGGCGTTTGGATCGAACGCATTTGGATTGGTTTCTATATGCATCGGCAAAAGTTTCGCATATCGCTCATGACGACCTTCCTTGACATAGGCAGCACTCTCAAATATAAGCCAGAGATAAGGCTGCCACAACATCATCTCTGAAGGTTGCCCGCTTACGTCTTGCCACTCTCCCTCATTCCATACATCATAA
>Ga0265295_1007340_pt1 | contig 12773 bp, 10 predicted proteins | sample Munlansysbiofilm_FD_192503 | JGI IMG/M metagenome (GOLD analysis project Ga0265295, IMG submission 192503) | Leachate microbial communities from a municipal landfill in Southern Ontario, Canada - Methane capture system biofilm | ecosystem: Engineered > Solid waste > Landfill > Unclassified ... | reverse complement strand
CATACGCAATGCTGGCATGTGCGAGAATCGGAGCGATCCACTCGATCGTATTTGGAGGGTTCTCTGCCGAAGCGCTTAAAGACCGTATCGAAGACGCCGAAGCAAAAGTGGTTATCACCGCAGACGGCGCATACAGAAAAGATAAACCCTACATGCTAAAACCTGTCGTCGATCAAGCGATCGCGGGGGAAACGCCTGTACAAAAAGTGCTTATCGTAGAGAGAAACAACGAAGAGATCACATGGGTTGCAGGGCGTGATTACTCCTACAACGAGCTTATCAAACACCAAGCGGTAACATGCGAGCCTGAAGTTATGGAGAGTGAAGACCCGCTTTTCTTGCTTTACACGTCAGGAAGTACGGGAAAACCAAAAGGGGTACAGCACAACCAAGCGGGGTATATCCTTTGGGCACAAATGACGATGGAGTGGGTATTTGACGTTAAAGAGAACGATACCTACTGGTGTACGGCGGACGTGGGCTGGATCACGGGGCACACCTACATCGTTTACGGTCCCCTTGCGATGGGTGCAACGACGGTGATGTTCGAAGGTGTACCGACCTACCCTGATGCGGGACGTCCGTGGAAAATGGTAGAGGAGTACAAAATCAACCAATTCTATACCGCACCTACGGCGATTCGCGTGCTTCATAAAACGGGTGAAAACGAGCCTGCAAAATACGACCTCTCAAGCCTCAAAGTGCTTGGAACCGTCGGTGAGCCGATCGACCCTGCGGCATGGAAATGGTACTACGAAGAGGTAGGCGGCAGCAGATGTGCGATCGTCGATACCTACTGGCAAACAGAAACGGGCGGGCATATCGTCTCTCCGCTCCCCGGTGCAACGCCGATCAAACCTGCATGTGCTACGTTCCCGCTTCCGGGAATCATGGCGGAGATTTTAGACCCGCAAACGGGTGTAAAAGTGGAGCCGGGCGAAGGGGGTTATATGTGTGTAACACGCCCTTGGCCTTCAATGATCCGCGGTATCTGGGGAGACAAAGACCGTTTTGTCAAATCGTACTTCGGCGACGTTAAAAAAGACGGAAAACCTGTTTACTTTACGGGTGACGGTGCCGTGTACGATGCTGAGGGTTATATCACCATCACGGGTCGTACGGATGATGTTATCAACGTTTCGGGTCACCGTATGGGAACTGCCGAAGTTGAAGCGGCAATCAAAAAACATGCCAACGTAGCCGAGGTTGCCGTAGTAGGTAAACCGCACGAGATCAAAGGGGAAGGTATCTTCGCGTACGTCGTACTCAAATCCGACAACGGTATCGCAGACGAGGTTGAAGAGGTCAAAGCGATCAACAAAGTGATCCAAAAAGAGATCGGAAACATCGCGCTGTGCGATGAGATGGTTTTCGTTCCGGGACTCCCTAAAACACGTTCGGGTAAAATCATGAGACGTATTCTACGCTCTATCGCAAAAGGGGAAGCGATCACGCAAGATATCTCGACGCTTGAAGATCCTTCTATCGTTGCAACAATCGCAAGCACGGTTCAGTCTTGTAAGTTGTAATTTTCAAAGTTCTTGGCATGTACATGCCAAGAACTTCTCTCCTCTTTCTTTTTTTCCTATCTTCAAAACGGTATAATTTCCTAAATTTTTCACAAAGAGAATTCCATGCAACTATGTATCGCCCTTGACCTGCCGACCAAAGAGGAGAACCTCGCACTTGTTAAGAAAATCAAAGCTTACGACGTGTGGCTCAAAGTCGGTTTTCGCTCCTACATCCGCGACGGTGCCGATTTTATACATGCCATAAAAAAGATCAACCCTGATTTTAAAATCTTTTTAGATCTAAAACTTTACGACATCCCAAACACCATGGCAGACGCCGCGGAGTCCATTATGGGGCTGGGTGTCGATATGTTCAACGTCCATGCCAGCGCGGGACGCAAAGCGATGCAAACGGTGATGGAGCGCCTCTCTCCCTATGAGAAACGCCCCATAGTTTTGGCGGTAACGGCACTTACCTCTTTTAGCGACGAGGATTTTGTAAAAGTGTACGAAAAGCCGATCGCCCAAAAAGCGGATCAGTTCGCGCAAGATGCATATGAGAGCGGGCTTGACGGCGTCGTGTGTTCGGCGTACGAATCGCTCAGCATCAAAAACGTCACATCAAAAGAGTTTATGACCCTCACCCCCGGCATCCGACCTTTCGGAGAAGATGCAGGAGATCAAGAGCGCGTAGCCGACATAGCCTACGCCCACGAAGCGCTTGTCGATTTTATCGTCGTGGGGCGCCCCATCTACAAAGACGCCGATCCCGCCGCGGTAGTAGAGAAGATACTAGAACGATTATAGTTCTGTTATCTCACTTGCTATCATCTCGGCTTGCTTAAGCACCGTTTCGGTAGCAAGTGCTTGCATATCAGGCGGATAGCCAAATTGTCTAAGCACTCTTTTTACTGCAATTTTTAGTTTTGCTCGTACACTCTCTTTTATTGTCCAGTCAATACTTGCGTTTTCTCGCACTTTTTGAGTAAGCACTACGGCAAGTTCCCGCAGTACCTCTTTACTCATAAGCTCTTTTGCACTCTCATTATTTGCAACTGCCGTGTAAAAAGCATACTCAAAATCAGTAAGTCCTAACTCTTTTGGCTCTTTATCCATCGATTTGATATCTTTACTTATATTGATAAGCTCATCTATCACTTCAACAGCTGTAATAATTTTGTTGTGGTATTTTTTGATAGAGTTTTCAAGCATCTCCATCAAAGACTTACTTTGCACAAGATTTGTTTTTGATCTTGTTTTTATCTCATCATTTAAAAGCTTTTTGAGTACTTCAAGAGCGATGTTCTTATGCTTCATGTTTTTTACTTCAAGTAAAAATTCTTCTGAAAGTATTGAAATATCAGGCTTTTTAATACCGCTTGCATCAAATATATCTATCACTTGTTCTGTTACAAGAGCTTGGTCGATTACCTGTCGTATGGTTGTTTCTATCTCTTCATCACTTCTCGTTTCTTTACTTTCAAATTTTACAAGTCTTGCTTTTACAGCTTGGAAAAATGCGATTTCATCTTTTGCATCCATAGCCTGATCGTGAGGTATGGCAATAGCAAATGCCTGTGAGAGTGCCGTTACTTCCTCAATATATCTTTTTTTACCGTCTTCAAGCCCCAAAATATGCTCTTCCGCCTCAAGTATCAAAGATAGCTTTCCTCTTGTATCAAGCTCAAAATACTGTTCATAAGCAAATCCATGATACATTTGAGAAACTATTTCGAGTTTTTCAAGCATGAGTGCTACTGCTTGCTCTTGAGCAAGTGCAGGATCTCCTTTTCCTCCACTATCACTATAAAAAGAAAGAGCTTTTTTCAAGTCACTAGCAATCCCTAGATAATCAACCACAAGTCCACCTGGTTTATCTTTGTAAACCCTATTTACCCTTGCAATCGCTTGCATAAGGTTGTGTCCTTTCATAGGTTTATCTATGTAAAGTGTGTGCATAGACGGAGCATCAAACCCTGTAAGCCACATATCCCTTACGATTACAAGGCGCAGCTTATCATTGACATCTTTCATACGATTTGCTAAATCACGACGCTGCTGCTTAGAGGTATGATGTTTTGCCATTTCAGGCCCATCTGAACTGCTTGCCGTCATAATGACTTTTATAACACCCTTGTCTAAATCATCACTATGCCAAGCTGGTCTTAAAGCAATGATTTCATTATAAAGTTCTACGGCTATTCTTCTACTCATAGAGACAATCATCCCTTTGCCATCAAACACTTCCCCGCGATTTTCAAAGTGAGCTACTATATCAGCGGCTACCTCTTTTATTCGGTTCTTGCTTCCGATGAGAGCTTCAAGTTTTGTCCATTTTGATTTGGCTTTTTGTGTTTGGTCCATCTCTTCATACGATAAATCATCATCAAGTTCTTTTACAAGCTCTTTTCCCTCATCACTTAGATTAATTTTTGCAAGTCGGCTTTCATAGTAGATTTTTACCGTCGCACCATCTTCCACTGCTTGAGAAATATCATAAATATCTACATAATCCCCAAATACTGCTGGTGTGTTGACATCCGTACTCTCAATTGGTGTTCCCGTAAATCCTAGATAAGTAGCATTTGGTAAAGCATCTCTTAAATATTTTGCAAAACCATACACTACTTTTTTTCCTACGACATTGCCATGTTCATCTTTGTCATCTACAGTTTTTGGTTTAAATCCATACTGCGTACGATGTGCTTCATCGGCTATTACTACTATATTTCTTCGCTCAGAGAGCATATCATAGACATTTCCCTCCTCAGGCTGAAACTTTTGAATAGTCGTAAATATTACTCCACCGCTTGCGACTTTGAGCTTTTGTTTTAAATCCTCTCTATCTTCTATTTGCATCGGTTCTTGTCTTAACAGATTGCCACAACTAGCAAAAGTATCAAAAAGCTGATCGTCCAAATCGTTTCTATCGGTAATCACAAGAACGGTTGGGTTACTCAGAGCTAAAACAATTTTACCGGTATAAAAAACCATAGAGAGCGACTTCCCGCTTCCTTGCGTATGCCAAACAACGCCACCTTTTTTATCTCCGCCCTCACTACTTGCCGATAGTGTTCGCTGTACTGCTTTATTTACCGCGTAGTATTGGTGATACGCTGCTAATTTTTTAACCGTCTCAATAGTTACGATGCCGTTTTTATCTTCTTTTTTGGATTTTTCAAACACTATAAAACTTCTAACTAAGTCAAGTAATACAAGAGGATTTAACATACCTTTTATAAGCGTTTCTATCTGAGGTATGAGCCTTGAAGCTTCGCTTTCCCCATCGCTTGTTTTCCATGCCATATAACGACTAAGCCCAGCTGAAATAGTCCCTGCTTTTGCCTCTATACCATCACTTATGACACAAAAAGCATTGTAAGTAAAAAGTGATGGGATGAGTGATTTGTAAGTGCCGATTTGATTGTGGGCTGATTTTATCGTAGCATTTTCATCAACTGCATTTTTTAGCTCAATCACCACCAAAGGTAAGCCATTTACAAAAAGGATGATATCTGGTCGTTTGTTATGTCCATTTTCTATGATAGTAAATTGATTTGCCACGACAAAGTCATTGTTACTCACATCATCAAAATCTACTAGATGCACTATCTCTCCACGAGTAATGCCATCTCTTTGTACATCAACTTTTACACCCTCTACCAAGAGCTTATGAAATGTTTCATTGTCGCTTAAGAGTTCACTTGATTTGATTCGCTCACACTGTTTTATAGCATCTTCTATAGCACTCTGTGGTAAAGATGGATTGATTTTTTCTACAGCATTTATAAGTCTATCTTTGAGCAATACATCTTCATGGTTTCTCTCAAGTTCTGGAGCATAGATATAGCTGTAACCGAGCTTTTCAAAAAGCGTAAGAGCAAAAAGCTCTATTTCATTTTCAGTAATTTTTGTCATTTATGCACTTCCCAATATCCAGATTTTAGGCTTCCAACTCTTGTAAGTCTATTTTGTTCTTTTAGTTTTGTAATATCTCTTTTTATTGTTTTATCTGCTACATCTAATTTATTTGCAAGTTCAGCTATTGTTATATCTTTATTTTCTCTAATGATTTCGATGATTTTATCAACTCTTTTTATTGGGTCATTTTTAGAGACATTTATTGGGACATTGTCATTTTTTATATTTTGAATAGATTTTAAAATCATCTCAAGCATAAATTCAATAAACATCAAGCAAGCCCTTTGCTTCGCTAAGCTCTAGTTCACTTTTTGAGATGGTATCTTTAAGTAACGATATAGTCTCATTTAGCTCTTTCAAGCCCTTTTGTTCTAGCCTATTTTGGTTGATAGCATAGCCGTTTATGAGGTACTCTTTGAGGACTTTGGTTGCCCACACTCTAAAACTTGTTGCTCTTTTGGAGTTTACCCTATAACCTAGTGAGATATTCATATCAAGGTTATAAAATTCTACTTGATATATTTTCCCATCGCTGGCAGTTGTTGCATTTTTTGCAACAACTGAATCTCTATCTAGTTCACCCTCTTTAAAAATATTTTTTATATGCCTTGATATAACAGATTTATCCCTATCAAAAAGCACTTCTAACTGTTTCTGGCTAAGCCATACCGTCTCGTTTTCAAGCGATACATCAAGCTTGACCTCTCCGTTTGTGTCTTCATAGATGATGATTTGGTTATTTGGTTCGGTTGTCATTTTAGGCTACCTTTTGAACTGTTGCAAAATTTATCTTGATTGTTTTTGACTGCTTCATTGATACGTTTTGTCTCTACCCCGTACAACTCCGCCAAATCCCTATCGAGCATCACAACAAGCCCACGGATGGTGTGGATTTTGTATGAGATGGTGTCGGTAGTTGTGGTTAGGTTATTCATACCTTTTTGTCTGCTGATAGTTTTAATCATTCATAAACTCCGTAAAATCTCGGAAGTGACACTCTAGCCCCGCTCTTTGGAAGTCCGCAATTATCTATCTTCAACGGATTATTTTTAATGTACTCATACACCACCCAAAAATGCTTCTCATCTCTAATCACTTTATCATAATAATCATCTGCCCACAATCTACCGCTTTTACCTAATAGCTCATTTATTTTCTTAGCGCTCACGCCCTTAATCCTCTGCATAACCTTACTCAAACTTTGTAAGGGCTTAAAAAGAATATGCACATGATTATTCATAATCGCAAATGCTACAAGTTCATAAAACTTTTTATCTTGACTCAACAAAAACTCAAAAAGCCACTCTAAAACTTCACCCTCCAAATAAGCCCCGTTTGCGGAAGTATCCAAATATTCATCAATTTTTAGTTGTTTTTCTTTATTTGATAATGCGGGACTAAAGTCCCACTTCCGTATGAACTCATCGACACTATCATATGTTCTAAATGTTACAAACTGATAATATCCAACCAAGTCTATATGGGGCAGATGTTGGAATCGGGACTTTAGTCCCGCCTCTTGTTTTAATACAGCTTCTTTTTGCGGGGTTAAAACCCCACTTCCATTTTTTACTTCAATATTGTGTTCTTTTAGAGGTGGGACTTTAGTCCCGCTATTCTCTTTGCGGGGTTGAAACCCCACTTCCGTTTTCATATTTCCACCCTAACTTCCCCACTCAAAAGCTTTGGCAAGAGTGTATCTCGCAAGTTTTCAAGGGTTTGGATTTGTTGTTGATTTTGTCTTATTTTTTCAAATTGTGGCTCTACAATAGATGAAAATTCTTTCATTATTTTTTCATCAGGAATTAAAACCATCATCTCTTTTATCATCGCTGAATTTATAGCTGTAACTATTGAAGATGTACTTCCCAAACTGTCATATGGAAAAGTTTTTAGGAATAAATAAAGATATTCTTTGCTAATCGGTGTTTTATCATGAAATTTAAAATGTGCTATTGCCTCATTTGATAGCATTGCTTCTGTTGTAATAGCTACTCTTCCGACCGTCATTTTAAAACTCAAAACAACTGTATCTTTTGGAATAACAGGCACATTAAATCTTTCAACGGCTTCTTGTGTTAGATATTCAGATGTTTTAAAAATAAATGCTCCATCATTTCCTAAGTCTTTGATTGAAATCCATTTAACATCTTTGGAATCAGTTGAAAACCATTCATCTTCTTTTCGTGGCGGAGTTCTACCTATGGCAATATTTGTAATTTCACCAAGTGTTTTTTCCTCCCACTCCTCTTTTGCTTCTTCGATAAACCATTGTCTAAAAAGAGTTTGGGCGAGGGATTCTAGGGTGTGGTTTTGGTGGTGGAGAAGGTCTATCTTATCATCAAGGCTACTTAATATTTCCGCTATTGCTTTTTGTTCTTCAAGGGGTGGAATGGAAATATCAAAACTAAGTAATGCTCCAATTTGCATATTTGGTTGAGTTGAAGTTCCACCAGAAATGCTTTCAATAAATCCATCGTATTCTGTTGATAAAAAATTATAAAATAGATACTTTGGATAAACTTCACTGTTAGCTCTTAATCGTATTAATCCATTATTAAATACTGCTTTCATATCTTCAGATATAAATTTTTTAACACCTATTGAAGCACCTGTTCGAGCAATTAAAATGTCATTTTGTTTTAATTGAAACTTAGAATAATCTTTTTCATTAACTTGTGTAAAACCCCAATTTATAAATTCTTTTGATTGAGAAACATCTTGTATTCGTAAACATTTAATTCCTGTATTAATATCAACTATTGGTGCTCTTTTAATAGCATCTAATCCAGTGTTGGCAAATTCTACTACATCCCCTAACTTACACTCTCTCCAACTATTCATCACTCACCGCCTTTCTTAGCTTATAGTGTGTGCTTCTTGCACTTCCAAGTTTTACTAAATACTCTTTTTCAACCATAGTTTGCAAAAGTTCTCTTGTTCTGCTCTCTTTGATGTTTAGTAGTTTTTCTACTTGTTTTGATTTGATAATTTGATTTTCAAAAAGATACTCTATGACTGCTTTTTCTTGCTGGGAACAATCCGACGGTATCCGACGGTTATCCGACGGTTTAACGACGGTATCCGATACTTTATCGTCCGTAATCGGTCGCACAAACTCTATATCAAAAAAATCTCCCGACTCTTTTATTTTTGGCTCTTGTATATGAGCCGCGCGGCAAAGTTCATTCATACGAGATAGTCCGCTTCCCCATTGCTCTATGTAGCCAAGCTCTTTAAATACTCTTGCTACTACTTTGTTTCGTATCTCTGAGCGACCTAAAAGCACTTCCTCTATCGTTACACCGTTTGGCAATCCTCCAGGGGATACGATGTTTAGTATGTCATCGTAGATGCCTACTTTTATATCTCGCCCGAAGTTGCTGTAATCTCTGTGTACTATGGCGTTTACTAATGCTTCTCTTATGGCTGGGATGGGTATCTCATAGGTTTCTGTTCTTTGGAGTCCTAAAATTTCTGCTTTTAAGTGCAGATGGTTTTTGATAAAAAGCTCTGTATTTTCAAGCTGAGTAAATAGATCTCCCATGTACTCTTTTTTATCAAGAAAAACCGCCATAGAAGTACCCTTGAATCTTGCACATTTTATCTCTACATGCTCATAAAGCCCAAGAAGTATCAGCAGTCCGTGTGTCGGGTAGTAAGTACCTTGTTCTTGTTTGATAAGTTTTAGGCTTATTAGTTTGGCATGGTCAAGAGTTTTGCCAATTTTGCTAAAAGCATTTTGAAGCGGACTAAGCTCTAGTGAGTCAAGCTGTGTATCCCAAGCTATTTGCTCATCGAAACTTTGATGCATTCTTTGTCTCTCAAGCTCTTGTATCATCTCTACACTTGCCTGTCTATTTGTAGCACCTAGACGAACATACACTCCGCCATCTTTCCCATGATACTTTAGATAATACGGAAGTAGATTTCCCCTTGAAACCTCTATAACCAAAACTATTTTGCCGTGCATATTGAGTGTGTAGATCTCTGGCAAAATATTTGGATGGCAACTATCAGAGATGATTGAGGCTATCTTATCTTGAAGCTCAAAAATCTCTTTATCATCAATACCTACTACTTCTCTTTGGTCATTTATACCAACGATAAGCTTTCCACCGCTTGTATTTGAAAAAGCGATTACAGTTTTGGCTATAGAGTCATTTTTTGGCAATGTCTCTTTAAACTCTAGGGTTTTGCTTTCACCTTCTTTTATAAGCTCTTGTAGAGTCATTTGATAGCTTCCATATCTATTTTGGCTAGGTTTGAGAGTATTCTATCATTTAGTGCTTTTTCTTCGTTCATTTGCTCCATAAGTTCATGTTGAAGTGTAGTAAATCTCTCTTTGAAATCAAACTCATCTTCGCTCTCTTCTAGTCCTACATATCGCCCAGGAGTAAGTACATAGTTTAAGTCTCGCACCTCCTGAAGTTTTGCACTTTTGCAATACCCTTTTATGTCTTGATATGCGGATTCCGTATCAAGTACGGAATGACGGGAAGAGATTTTCCAGTCGTGGTACGTTTGGGCTATCTTATTTGTATCATCATCGCTTAACTCTTTTGTTCTTCTGTTTATTAAATGTCCTAAGTTTCTAGCATCTATGAAAAGTATATCTTGAGTCGTTCTGCCTCTTTTCATAAACCATAATGATGCTGGAATTTGAGTATTTAAAAACAATTTTGCAGGTAGATTTACGACACAATCAACCAAATTAGCTTCAATGAGAGCTTTTCTTATATCTCCCTCACCGCTTGTGTTCGATGTGAGGCTTCCTTTTGCTAAGACAAATCCAGCCGTTCCAGTAGGTGCGAGGTGGTAAAGAAAGTGTTGTATCCAAGCATAGTTGGCATTACCCTCTGGTGGAGTTCCATATTTCCATCTTCCATCATTTCGTAGTAAATCTCCGCTCCAGTCTGAAACATTGAACGGTGGATTTGCGATGATAAAATCAGCCTTGAGGTCTTTGTGAGCATCGTTTAAAAAAGAGCCTTCATTGTTCCATTTTACTTGGCTAGAGTCAATTCCTCTTATGGCTAAGTTCATCTTTGCCAGTCGCCATGTGGTTTGGTTGGACTCTTGCCCATAGATAGAGATGTCGTTTATCTTCCCTTGGTGTTCTACTACAAACTTTTCACTTTGTACAAACATCCCACCACTTCCGCAACATGGGTCAAAGACTCTTCCTTTATATGGCTCAAGCATCTTTACAAGAAGTTCAACTACGCTTTTTGGAGTATAGAACTGTCCACCTTGTTTCCCCTCAGCAAGTGCAAACTCACCTAAAAAATACTCAAACACATGCCCAAGCACATCGGCACTTCTTGCTTTTGCATCACCTAAAGCGATATTTCCAATTAAGTCTATGAGTCCTCCAAGAGCTTTTGCGTCTAAGTTATCCCTTGCATATACTTTAGGCAAAACACCTTTTAGAGATGGATTTTCTCTCTCAATCTCATCCATAGCTTCATCGACAAGTTTTCCGATATTTGGCAGTTTGGCATTGTCTTGTAGGTAGCTCCATCTAGCAGTAGGAGGTACAAAGAAGATATTTTCTGCTTTGTATTCATCTTTATCTTCCGGGTCTGCTCCGACACCCGTTTGAGAGAGTAAAGAGTTGTAAAGTTCTAAAAAACTATCAGAGATATATTTTAAAAACACAAGTCCAAGTACAACATGTTTGTACTCAGCGGCATCGATGTTTTTTCTAAGTTTATCAGCACTCTTCCAAAGTGCAATTTCTAGTGATTCTTCCGTGTTTTTTTGCTTTTTAGAAGGTGTTTTTACTTCATTTTCTTTACCGTTTGACGTTTTTGCCATAATCTATTATCCAATACTTTTTTTTATCAAAAATTACTTATAGATTTTAGCAAAACTTCTTTTAACTCTTTGTTGTTTTGTAACCTTTTTGTGCATATCTCGCCCTATAATTTCCTATCGATTTACTAAAACTTGATATAAATCGACTAAAGCTTTATGAGCTTGATTTTACTAAAGGAGAGACTATGGAACAAATCGTTATGATCGGCATTTTGGTTGTGATGAGCGCGGCACTTTGCTATGCTTTCGTTCGGGAACACTACTACGAAATCCGTTATAACTTAAACCTCGTTCGCGAAAGAATCGCGCGCAATCTGCTCACTTTACGTGTGAAATAATCACACGCCTAAAGCCACACGCCGTTTCGTAGATAATACACGGCAGGATACAAACTCACCGCAACAACATACAACGTAATAAAAAAGAGCGATTTTTTGAGATTCGCTTCGCTTTTTGCCTCTAACAGCCCCGCTACCAAACCGTAAAACGTCCCCAAAAACAAAAGCGTATAGAGCAGATACCCCACGTAATAATAATCTTTTTGCAAAAAACAAAACGGGCAATGGTGGGTCGGAAGCTCGTAGATATAGGTACCGAAAAACGCGATCAGACTCACAAGTGCCACCACCGTAAAAAACGCGCTTGCCAAAGCGTAAAGGGTGCGGTTTTTAACAAAATACAAACATGCCAAGAGAATATAATTGCCATAAAACAGCCCCAAAAGCAAAGGGGTTGCAACGAGAAAAATGCCCGAGATATACGAACCCGTATTGCTTGAGTACAACGTGCCGCAGCAGCTCACCATTTTACTCACGTCAATAGCGCCAAACATCAAAAGTTCCAAACCGATCTCACATGCCAAGAGGAGAAAGATCGCCAAAAATAGTGCGTATTTCGTTTTTATGTAACGCGGCGTCTCCTGTTTTACGTCAAGATAATGCAGCACAAGCCACAACCCGAAAAGATAAAGATTAAGAATTTTGACGATAAAAAGGTAGGTTCCATAGGGCGTGGCATCCACCACTCCCGCCGCACACATTGCACCCGTGATGACGTTTGAGAGTTTGTCGATGGTGAAGATAAAAAACAAAAAAAGCGGCAGTTTCACCCAAAAAAGATACTTGATAATCACCGCGCCCAAAAAGCTTTTTTTCTCTAGCATGTACTGCTTTTGCGTCGTGGCATGCACGTCCCATCCAAGCACGATTTGAACGCTTAGCAGGAGCGCCGCCATGCTAAAAAAAGCGAAAAGAAGGTTTAAAAGAGTAAGCGTGAGTATCTCGGGGGTGAGGATCATACGAGTATCGTCCCTTTGTGTATCTCGATCTCTCGATCAACGAAAGAGAGTCCGAAAAAAAGCGGATCGTGGGTCGCTACGATGATGGTGGTATTGACAGATTTAAGTTCGCCGAGCATCTCTATAAAATGGCGCGAGAGGTTTGCATCGAGGTTTGCGGTAGGCTCATCTGCCAAAATAATCTTTGGCATGTTGATATTTGCGCGGGCGATCGCTACGCGCTG
>Ga0265295_1007339_pt1 | contig 12774 bp, 10 predicted proteins | sample Munlansysbiofilm_FD_192503 | JGI IMG/M metagenome (GOLD analysis project Ga0265295, IMG submission 192503) | Leachate microbial communities from a municipal landfill in Southern Ontario, Canada - Methane capture system biofilm | ecosystem: Engineered > Solid waste > Landfill > Unclassified ... | reverse complement strand
TGGCTGGGGAAGATTTGGATAAGTATCCACGCAAAGATGAAGTAGATAAGAAAATATGTGAACTTGCAAAAGTAGATGTACTTTTTATGCCAAATATCAATGATATGTATGGCGATGATGAAGTCAAAATTTTAGCTCCTAGTATTAAAGGATATATTCTTGAAGGGTTTATCCGTCCAGGGCATTTTGATGGGGTTTTAAGAGTAGTTTGCAAGTTGTTTAATCTAGTAAAGCCTACAAATGCTTATTTTGGTAAAAAAGATGCTCAACAACTTGTCCTTATACAACAAATGGTAAAAGATTTGTTTATGGATATTAATATAGTACCTTGTGAACTAATCCGTGATAGTGATGGATTGGCTCTTAGTAGTAGAAATGTATATTTATCACCAGAACAAAGACAAAAAGCCCTTGCAATCCCTAAATCAATCAAAACTGCAGCCAAAAAAATAGGTATGGGTGAGCTTGATGTGAAAGTTTTAGAAGCTTTAATGCGTGATATAATGTGTGAGCTTGATGTAGAGTATATTGCTTTTGTGGATAGAGAATTTAACAAAATAGAAAAAATAGAGATTAAAAATACTATTATATTAGTGGCTGCAAGGCTTGGGGTGACTCGTCTGATAGATAATATTTGGATTTGAAGAAGTCCTGAGTGACTGAGAAACTGAGCTACTGAGAAAGGTAAAGAAGAATGAGTAAAAAATTACATTTGGTTAGTCTTGGGTGTACTAAGAATTTGATTGATTCTGAAGTGATGCTAGGGCGACTTAAAAGTTATGAGATGACAGATAATGCTAGTGTGGCTGATTTGATAATAGTAAATACCTGTGGGTTTATAGAAAGTGCTAAAGAAGAGAGTTTGAATACTATTTTCAATCTTCACGACCAAAGAAAAGAAAGCTCAGTTTTAGTGATGGCTGGGTGTCTTAGCCAAAGATACAAAGATGAGTTGGCAAATGAGCTTAAAGAGGTGGATATATTTACTGGTGTGGGTGATTATGATGTGATAGATGAGCTTGTAGAGCAAAAAAGAAGTCAATTTAGTCCAAAGGTTTTTTTGGCAAATGACGAGGTTGAAAGAGTAGTGACCAACTCAAATTATCACGCATATATCAAGCTTAGTGAAGGGTGTAATCAATCTTGTGCATTTTGTGCAATTCCTCTTTTTAAAGGGAAACTTTATAGTCGTACTTTGGAGTCTGTAAAAAAAGAGCTAATATCTCTTGTAAAACAAGGTTTTTATGATTTTAGTTTTGTGAGTCAGGATAGTTCTAGCTATTTAAGAGACCATGATATAAATGATGGACTAGAGCAACTTATAGATTTGATAGATAGTATAGAAGGTATTAAGAGTGCTAGAATACTATATCTTTACCCATCAACGACTACAAAAAAACTTATCAAAAAAATAGCTAACTCAAAAGTAGTACACAACTACTTTGATATGCCGTTGCAACACATTTCACAAAATATGCTTAAATTGATGAAAAGAGGCAAGGGAAGCGATAAAATAAAAGAGCTTTTGGACGAGATGAGAAAAGTGCCAAATGCTTTTATACGAAGTACATTTATAGTAGGTCATCCAGGGGAGAGTGAAGAAGATTTTGAAGAGCTGAAGACTTTTGTCAAAGAGTTTGGGTTTGATAGAGCAAATGTATTTAGTTATAGTGATGAAGAAGGTACTAGTGCTATCAAATCAAAACAAAAAATAGACGCAAAAATAATCGACATTAGAGCAAAAGAACTAGGCAAAATCATATCAAAAACCACAAAAGCATCTTTCAAAAAAGAAGTTGGTAAAATAGTAGATGTAGTAGTAGATGGACTAAGTGAAGAACATGAGTTTTTACTAAGTGCAAAAGAGCTTTTATGGGCACCTGAAATAGATGGTGAGATACTAATAAATGACAAAGAAATAGATGAAGAGATAATTTATGGTAAAATATACAAAGCTAAGATTACGGAAATGGTAGGGGATAAGCTTTTGGGAACAATCATATCGTGAGTCGTAAGTAGTAAGTCGTGAATTGTAAAGAAAAAGACTACTCACGATTCACGACTTACAATTCACGAATATAAGGAAAAAACATGTATTCACTTACGATTTATTTTGTAGATTTAGATTTGAATGAAGTGCAAAAAAAGATTGTGGATGAATTTATTGATGAATCTAGGAAAAAATATAATAGTGTTTTTCATATATACAGTATTTTTCAAAAAGATTTTGTGATAAATAGTGTTAAAAGTGATATTTCTTTGATTGTTAGTGAAGCAGAGCTTACTTTGCCATTTAAAGATAATCAATATTTGCTAAGATTTTTTACATTGAGTGGACTTGAAAATGATTTGAATGAGTTGTTTTTAAAATTTGAAATAGAAATTAAAGAATTAGAAGTTCCATATACTCCACCACATCATGAATACCATGAGGAGGAACAAACATCTGTACAAGACAATTTAACTCAAACTGATGATGAATTGAGAAATGTACTAAAATTTATTTTTGATCAGTATATAAATGGTGTTTCAAAAGATGAATTGGAAAATATGGCACAAAAATATCATAGCTATAAATTTCTTGAAATTATAGAGCAATTGTATAAAAGTAGAGTTGATAAAGAGACATTGGATAATATATTAGAACATATTGACCAAATTGATATTGATGAGTTAGTAGCTATATTTGAAGCTAAACAAAAATTAAAAAATTATGGAAATATTTCTGTTGGTGGGGATGAAAGTATGAGTATAGGAAATAAAATCAAGCCAATAGACCAAAGTGCAAAACGAGAAGTTGGCAAAATTGCTACTGTGTCATCTCATGTTGCTTCTGTCGATCCTTTTAAGGGTATGTTTAAATGAAAAGTTTATTAGCATTTTCAGCTGGTGTGGATTCTACGGCACTTTTTTTTATGTTGATGGAAGAGGGGCTTGAATTTGATATTGTAATAGTTGATTATTGTATGAGAGACCAAAGTAAAGACGAGGTTGCTTATGCAAAAAAATTAGCAACGAAATATAATAAGAAGATTTTTATAAAAACAGTAGAAGATTTAGACAATAGCAATTTTGAAGCAAAAGCTAGAGATATAAGATATGAATTTTTTGAAGAAATCATCCAAAACGAAGGTTATTCAAGGCTTATTATGGCACATCAGCTCAATGACCAATTGGAGTGGTTTTTGATGCAGTTGAGTCGTGGGGCTGGATTGAAAGAACTTATTGGACTTCAGGAAAAAACCATAAGAAATGGATACGAAATCTATCGCCCAGTTTTAAAATATACCAAAGATGAGCTTATGGAGTATTTGGATAAAAGAAATATAAAATATTTCATAGATAGCTCAAATATTGATACAAAATACAAAAGAAACTATTTCAGGGCAAAATTTGCAAATGAGCTTATTGGTGAGTTTGGTAGTGGTATCAAAAGAAGTTTTCAGTATCTAAAAGAGGATTTGAAAACTCTATATAATGAAGATAATATTCAACAATTTGTAATTGAAGATTTTGTTTTATTTAAGTATGACGGAGATGACAATTTGGCTCTTAGAATCATAGATCAAGAGCTAAAAAAAAGAAAAATTGTGCTAAGTAGTTTGCAAAAAAAAGAGATTTTAAAGCAAAAAGAAATTATTATTAAAAACTTATTTTGTATAGCTTTACAGAAAAACCTTATATGGATTGCACCTAAAAATGATACGATACTTGACAAGTCATATAAAGAACTTTGTAGAGTCAACAAAATTCCAAAATTTATCAGAACATATTTGAAATATATAGGAGTTGAAAATGAAACTATTTGTAAACTTAGCAATGGTGGTGTTTTTAAGTAGTAGTTTATTTGCACTAAAAATTGAAGATGCCCAAAAAGATTTCATAAGAGAAGTTCCCAAACAAGGCGTTGTAATATCTTATTATGATTCTATAAAAGATGCAAAAAAAGCAGTTGTGAATATCTCTACACATAAAACTGTCCAACAAGCAGATTTGAGACAAATGCCTTTTTTTAATGACCCATTATTTAGAGAATTTTTCAAAGGCTTTGGTGATGTAATACCTCAAGATAGAGTTGAAAGAGCTTTGGGAAGTGGAGTTGTCGTAAGTAGTGATGGATATATTATCACAAATAGCCATGTAGTTGATGGAGCGGATGAAATTACTGTGACACTAGCAGGAGATAGTACAACTGAACACAAAGCAAAACTTATAGGAACTGACCCCAAAAGTGATGTGGCTATTATTAAAGTGGATTTAAAAAATCTTTCATTTATAAAATTTGCTGATTCCAATGCAGTTAGAGAAGGTGATGTAGTATTTGCAATTGGAAACCCTTTTGGAGTAGGTGGTACAGTAACAAGCGGTATTGTATCAGCACTTAATAAAAGCGGTGTAGGAATAAATGCGTACGAAAACTATATCCAAACAGATGCAAGTATAAATCCAGGAAATAGTGGTGGGGCATTGGTCGATAGTAGGGGTGCTTTGGTTGGGATAAATACAGCTATTATAAGTAGAAGTGGTGGAAATGTGGGGATTGGGTTTGCAATCCCATCTAATATGGTCAAAACTATTTCACAAGCTCTTATATCAGATGGTGTGGTAAAAAGAGGATATTTAGGTGTTAGTATAGGTGATATTACAGCTGATTTAAAAGAGTTTTATCTAAACAAATCAGGTGCACTTGTAATGGATATCCAAAAAGACTCTCCAGCACAAAAAGCTGGACTAAAAAGAGGTGATTTGATAATAGAAATCGACTCAAAACCAGTAACAGATGCGAGTGATTTGAGAAATAAAATAGGGATGATGCTACCAAATACAAATATTTCTATTAGATTTATAAGAGATAAAAAAACACTAATTACAAACACAACTCTAACAACACTAGATGATGAAAAAGTTGCTATTTCAAATGGTGATATGAAACTTTTTAATGGCTTAAAGGTAAAAGAAGCTGATGGCAGTGTCGTGGTAGTTGAAGTAGAACCAAACTCAAAAGCTGCAAAAAAAGGGTTCGTGGTCAATGATATGGTAATCCAAATAGAGAATATGCCAATAGCTAGTCTGAAAGATTTGAATAAAGCTTTGGAGACTTATAAGGGTAAGAAAAGAGTCTATATCCAAAGAGATAACAGAACTTTTTTAGTAGTATGCGACTAAAAAATTGATTTAGTAGCATACTTTTTGCAAACTTCTGCGTTGGAAGCTAGATAAATCGTCGTCATTTACTAGAGTAAACTCCTAGATTTATCTAGCTTCCGCCTTGAATTTTACTAAAAATTATACATACTAAATCAATTTTTGTGTCTATTGGTAAACTCCTTGTTTTATTTTTCTTCCGCCTTGAACTTTACTAAAAAGTTCTTCTTTTATAGCTATTTTTGGATTTTTGGAACGCCAGATTTATCTAGTGAAGAAATTAAGACAAGCCCAGATAAATCTGGGGTTCCCACAACTCACGATTCACGACTTACGATTCACGATTCACGACTTATCCACACCAAAAGCAACTTTTAGATATAATACCAAAAATAAATATAAAAGACGAGAAATATGATTGAACTTGTAAATGTATCAAAAAGTTTTGCTAGTAATGAGCTTTTTAGTGAATTGAATTTAAGAATGAATTATGGCAATAAGATTGGGCTTGTAGGGCGAAATGGTAGTGGTAAATCTACACTTTTCAAACTTATCCTTGGTGAAGAACAGCCTGATAGTGGGGAGATTATTATACCAAAAGGGTATAAAATAGGTGCATTGAAGCAGTATTTGCATTTTACTGAAAAGACTTTATTGGATGAGACAGCATTGGCTCTTAGTGAAGATGATAAGTATAGTATTTATAAAGTTGAAAAAATACTTTTTGGGTTAGGGTTTTCTCATGAAGACTTAGAAAAAGATCCACTTTCTTTCTCAGGTGGTTATCAAATCAGAATAAATCTTGCTAAATTGCTTTTGACTGAACCAAATATGCTACTTCTTGATGAGCCTACCAACTACCTTGATATTGTATCTCTTAGATGGCTAAAAGAGTTTTTGAAAGCTTTTGAGGGTGAAGTGATACTTATTACCCATGATAGAGATTTTATGGATAGTGTTAGCACTCATACTATGGGGATTATTAGAAAAGGGATGTTTTTTATAAAAGGTGATACACACAAGTTTTATGAACAACTTAGTGCAAATGAAGAACACTATGAAAAGCAAAAAGTAGCTCAAGATAAGAAAATAAAAGAGCTTGAAGATTTTATTTCAAGAAACAAAGCAAGGGCTTCTACAGCAGCTCTTGCTCAATCAAAAGTTAAACAACTAGAGAAAATGGATGTTTTGGAAGATTTGGGATATGACAATACTCTAAATTTTGATTTCAAATTCAAAGATACACCAGCAAAAATACTTCTTGATGTGAAAGATGTGAGTTTTGGATATACACCTGATAATGTTTTGTTTCGTGATATATCTTTTACATTGCAAAAGGGTGAGACTTTGGGAATCATCGGTAAAAATGGTAAAGGTAAATCAACCCTTCTCAATGTAATAGCAGGTGAACTAAAAGCATTAAGTGGAAACATAGAGTACAACAACTCGACAACTTTTGGACATTTTGGTCAAACAAATATTTCACACTTAAATCCAAAAAATACAATTATTGATGAGATATACTCTGTCAATTCAAAGCTTGGAGAGGGTAATGTAAGAGGTATTTGTGGTTTGATGATGTTTAGTGGGGATAATGCTAAAAAGAAAATATCACTACTTTCTGGTGGGGAAAAAAGCCGTGTAATGTTGGGTAAAATTTTGGCAAAAGAAGTAAATCTTTTGTTCCTAGATGAGCCTACAAACCACCTTGATATGGACTCTATAGAAGCCCTTACTAAAGCTATCAAAAACTTTGAAGGCTCTAGTATCATAGTAACTCACTCCGAAGAGCTACTTCGTGCTGTTTGTGATAGACTTATTGTTTTTGCTAGTGAAGGTGCTACATATTTTGATGGAACTTATGATGAGTTCTTGGAAAAAATAGGTTGGGAAGACGAGGTAAATGAGTCAAAACCAAAAAAAGTAAAAGTAAATAAACAAGAGAACAAAAAGCTAAGAAGTGCTTTGGTTTTGGAAAAAAGTAAAGCATTAAGCCCTATGAAAAAAGAGATTGACCACATAGAATCCGAGATAGTAAAAATAGAAGATTTACTAGAATCTACAAAATCAGCTCTAATGGATGCTACAAATAAAACAGATAATACAAAAGTTTTAGAACTTTCTAAAGTCGTTTCAAAATATGAAAAAGAGATTGAAGATAAGTTTGAAATATTGACTGCTACTCAATACAAACTTGATGAATTGACTGTAGAATATGATAAAAAACTACAAGAGCTTAGCTAATGTCTACAAATAACTCAAATAATCCTTTACATGGAATTACACTAGAAATGATTCTCAAAGAGCTTCACAGCTCTTATGGGTGGGAAAAACTAGGAGTTAAGCTTAATGTAAATTGTTTTCTAAAAGACCCTAGTATCAATTCTTGCCTTAAGTTTTTTCGCAAAACTCCATGGGCTAGAACGAAGTTAGAGAAAATATATTTGGATTTTAAATCAAAATCCTAGGATTATTTATATATTTTTTCTCTTTATATTCTTACTCAAATACGATTCCATAGGCTACTATTTTCTTTGTAACTCTTTATTTTTTTATCCCTTGACAAACGCTTGATAAATATTATACAATTCTTTAAATTAGATTAAAGGATGTGTTATGAGAATAGAAAGTTCAAGTGTAAATTTATCAAGTTATACTCAAAATATAGTTCAATACCAACAACAAACAAGTATGCAAATTGCTTATCAAGAGTCTGTTTCTAGTGATAGACAATATAATGATTTTGTAAATATCAATACACGCCAAAGCGACAAATTGATTTATGATGATGAAGAGTCATTATCTCCTCAGGATAAGATAAATAAACTACTTATTGAAGAGCTTTTGAAAAGGTTATTTGGAGATAAAAGAGAAAACAGTTTGTATCCTAAAGAAAAATTCAAAGATTCTATATCTCTCTCTTTTGACCACAATTTTGCTTTTAATGCTCAAAAATCATCTTCTAGTGAACTCTCTTGGGGTGCTAGAGTATCGGTAAATGAATCATATTATGAGAAACAAACCATAGATTTCAAAGCAAGTGCCGTAATAAAAACAGCTAATATGGATATATCTGTAGATATTAATTTCTCTTTTAGTCAAGAGTTTTATATGGAGTATTCATCATCCATGACTTTTGGTAATGCTTCATTGATAGACCCTTTGGTGATAAATTATGGTGATGATACAAATGGACTTGACAATATAAGTAATCTAACCTTTTTATTTGATTTGGATAATGATGGTAAACTAGATGATATACCTCTTTTGAAAAAAGGTTCTGGATTTTTAGCTCTTGATAAAAATGAAAACGGAATAATAGATAACGGCAGTGAACTTTTTGGACCTAAGACTTCAAAAGGCTTTGAAGAATTAAAACAATATGATAGTGATAAAAATAATTGGATAGATGAGAATGATTATATTTTTAATAGTTTGAAAATATGGCAAATGGATGAGTCTGGTAATAACAATTTGATTGCTTTGTCAGAGGCTGGAATAGGGGCTATTTACCTTGCAAATATAACATCAGAGTTCAACTATAAAAGAAATATAGAAGAGTCCAAGGCAGTTCTTACGAATAATTCTATCTATTTGAAAGAAAATGGCAAAGCTGGTTTGGTAAGTGAAGTGAAAATGGTAGTTTAATATATGGTTAGCTATAAAATACGGCTAACCATATAGTGTGTATATCTGGTTTTGTACTTTTTACACGGTGTTTTTTAAATGCAGGAATATTTATAAAATCACCTTTTTTTAGTATTATATCATTGTCATTCTCAAAACTTAAAACTGCTTCACCATCTAGTACGATTACCCACTCATTTTGAGATTGCTCATACCAAAAATCTTCAGGTGAACTTTGCCCAGTAGATATAATTCTTTCTATTTTGATAGATTTATTTTCAAGTAATATTTTAAATTCTTCATCTTTTGAACATAGACTTGGTAGTGAGTCAAAAATATTTTTTAGCATAATATGTGTTTTTCTAAAATCACAGTTTTAAATTCACCCATAAATACATCCTTATCTCCAACTTTGCCTACGACAGATACAGTTTGTTTTCTACCATCATTTGAAGCTACATTGCCTTCAAAGATTACCACATCTCCTACTTTTACAGGAGCTAAAAACTTCACTTCACTTTTTGCCAATACTACAAAAGGGTGATTGACTGATGCCATAGCACAAAAATCAGCCGCACAAAAAGCAAATCCACCATGCACTAGCCCCTCATCATCACATCTCATTGTGTCAGATGTTTGAAGTGATATTTTTGCATAATCTTTTTTGAGTTCTATTACATTGCCGTTTAGTGAATTATTTAGTTTCAAATGTGTATTTAATTGCATTGTTTATCCTTATATATTGATAGCCAATTATAGCAAAATTGTCCATAAGTGGAATTAAGTTAAAAGGTTTATTTTAGCTTTTCTAAAATCTCTAAAGCTCTACTTTCAAACTTAGAAAATGCGAACCATTTTTTACCCAAATCTTTAAGACTTGCTCCTAGATGGTAAATATCTGTCTTGTCTATGATGAGAAATCTATCATGAGCTTTTTTGAATTCAAAAAGTTCTATATTTTTATATTGAGACTTGTATTTTTGATAGTCAAGATTTAGTTGCTTGGTGATAGTTGATGTGTAGATGGTGAATTTTACATTTTGATATTTGCTAAAAAATGTAAACACGCTATCATCTATGTAATTATCTATAAGTAACACTTCATTTTTTGCATTTTTTAGCAAATCATTTACAAAAGCATAGGCATCATAAATCTGACCATCATAGAAAATTCCTTCATCATGTTTTTGGTTTTTATCTTCTAAAGCATTTAATACTAGCTCTATTTTAGTATCTGTTTTTATCTCAAAAGTAATTTGTCTTTTTTCTAGTGCCTCCATTTTTGAAAATAGTAAACTATTTGAGCTAATGATTTTTCTCATTTCCACAAAAGCTCTAATGATTTGAATACTTATTTCTACCGCTATATTACTTTTTAATATAGCACTTAGCATTGATACGCCTTGTTCTGTGAAAGCGTAAGGTAAATATTTTCTATGTTTTCCTCTACCATTTTCTAAGGTAACATTTTGTGACCTTAAAGAATCTTCTAAATCAGATGTAATAAATTGTGACTTTATATTTTCAAACTCATCTTTGGATAGTTGAAACATAAAATCACTAGGAAATCGTGCTTCATTTCTTTTTACAGCTTGGTTTAGAGCTTTTATTTCTACTCCATAAAGCTCAGCAAGGTCATGGTCAATCATCACTTGAAATCCTCTGATAGTGTGTATTTTATGTTGTAAATTTGTATGATTAAGAAGTTGTAATTTATCCATTTATTGTGCTTCTTTTTGTGTGACTAAAGCCCCACTTCCATTTTTCATATCATTACCTTTTTAGTTTTTTTAATAGCTTTTTATTTTATTATAATAATTATTAACATTACTAATAATTTATATATAAACCTTTTGAACTAAAGACTATACTTTATCCTTTTAGTAAATCTTGGATATAATGTAAGATTAAAAATCAAAAAAACGGTGAAATATTTGAAGATTACAGAACTTATAAATAAATTGGATTTAGAACAACACATATCGAAACTACAAACATTTTTTGCTAGAGAAAAAGAGATTGTTATAGAAGGTGATATAGCTCATCACTATAAAATCATACAAGAACTATCCAATTATGTGTTTAAATCATCAAAAAAGGTATCAAATCTTGATTCTCAAATGATGCACATACAAAAATTTGGTGTTTTGAAATTATATGAAATATATGAGTTTGTAAAGATTATTGATTATTTTTTGTATTTAAAAAGACAAAAATTTGATGGTGCTATATCATCTTGGCTTGAAAAGATAGAAATTCCAAGTGAGATAACAAAAATCACAGATTATTTTGATGATAAAGGTGAGATTAAATCTGGTATTAGCGAAGAGCTAGATAGTATCAATCATGCACTTTATAAAAACAAAGATGAAATAAAATCTTTCTTACAAAGACTAATCCACACCCAAAAGCTCCAACCATATCTTGTGGACAACCAAATACATCTTATCAATGGTGATGAAGCTTTGCTTCTTCGAGGAGGGTTTAATCACTTCCTAAAAGGTACTATTGTAGATAGAAGTCAAGGCGGGTTTTTTTATGTAGTTCCTCATACTATAAGTGAACTCAAACAAAAAAGAGATGATTTACAAAACCATAAATTAGAGCTTGTTTATAAGATTTCAAAAGAGATATGTGTAGTATTTAATAAATGGATAAAGTTTTTGCAGTTTATCAACAAAGAGTTTGATAGACTTGACCACTATCTAGCAAGAATTGAGTTTGCAAAAAGTAAAGATTTCGTTTTTATTTTGCCAAAAAATTCAAAAAATCATACTTTAGTGGAGTTTTGTCATCCAGCCCTTCATCACCCAAAACCTATAACAATAGACTTTTCCAAAAAAGTAATAATGCTTACAGGGGTAAATGCTGGTGGTAAAACAATGGTTCTAAAATCACTCCTTAGTAGTGTATTGATGGCAAAATATCTTGTACCATTTCGAGCTAATGAAAAATCAACTATACCTCACTTTAAATACATAGAAGCAATCCTTGATGACCCACAAAATGTAAAAAATGATATATCTACATTTGCAGGAAGAATGGTACAGTTTAGTACACTTTTTGGTAAAGATAATTTCATAGTAGGGATTGATGAGATTGAGCTAGGAACGGATAGTGATGAAGCTGCTGTATTGTTCCATACTGTAGTAGAAGAGCTTATCAAAAAAAATATAAAAGTCATCATCACCACTCACCACAAACGCCTAGCTGCCATGCTAAGTGGAAATAGCGAAGTTGAGCTTTATGCTGCACTTTATGATGAAATCAACGAAAAACCAACTTATGAGTTTATGCAAGGAACTATTGGAAGAAGTTTTGCATTTGAGACGGCTTTAAGATATGGTATACCAAGATATATCATAGAACAAACCAAAACAGCTTATGGTGAAGATAAATTTAGGCTAAATGAGCTTATCCAAAAAAGTGCTACTTTGGAGATGGAATATAAGCAAAAAATTGAAAAACTTGACTATGAAATAGCAGATACCCAAAGGCTCAAAGAGTCTTTAAGAACACAAAAAGAAGAGCAACAATCAGTATTATCTGAGATGAAATCAAAGCTTCACAAAGAGTATCTTCAAGCTATAAATGAAGCAAGAGAAGCAATAAAAGCCAAAGATGTGAGTGATTCGCATAGATACCTCAACGCTGCATCAAAATTTGTCAAAAATGTGGAAACTCCTCAAATCAAAGAAGATATAGTGTTTGAAGTAGGAGATATGGTCAAATACAAAAGCTCAAAAGGTGAAATAATATCAATCAAAGGTGAAAAAGCTTTTGTTGATATGGATGGTATCAAAATGCAGGTATTTTTGAAAGAACTCAAAAGAAGTGGAGTACCTAAATCTATCCAAAAACCCAAACCAAAAGCCAATATATCTGTAGAAAAACCTACAAATGCAGGGGTTAGTCTTGATTTGCATGGACTTAGAAGTGATGAAGCAATTGAGAGACTTGACAAATTTATAAGTGATTGTTTGATAGCTGGGTTTGATGAAG
>Ga0265295_1007338_pt1 | contig 12777 bp, 10 predicted proteins | sample Munlansysbiofilm_FD_192503 | JGI IMG/M metagenome (GOLD analysis project Ga0265295, IMG submission 192503) | Leachate microbial communities from a municipal landfill in Southern Ontario, Canada - Methane capture system biofilm | ecosystem: Engineered > Solid waste > Landfill > Unclassified ... | reverse complement strand
GCGGTCGCCGAAACCCTCGCTGAGGCCGGCCAGATTCTCCGGATTGCCCGCGTAGGTGAGCTTGTCCACGTTGACCACCCGTCCCTCGTAGCCGGCGCATTCAAACAGATAGCGGATGAAATTGGCGCCGATGAATCCGCAACCCCCTGTAACCAGTATCGATTCAAAGTGTCGTAGCGTCATGACGGCCTTTCTTGGGATCTGTCGTTTGGTGGTGTTCACGGGCGGTGAGCATAGACGAAATCGAATCCAAAATCCACGCCCCAATCCGCCTCGACAGCCCTTGACGCCCGGGGCGACGGACGAGTATGAAAAATTATCCGCTTTGTTTCCTCTTTCTTTCGGGGCGCCAGGAACAAGATGAAGCTTTCCGACCTGCCCGAACACTGGGACCTCATCGTCATCGGCGGTGGGATCACCGGCGCGGCGGTACTGCTGGAAGCGGCCCGCCGCGGCGTGCGCACCCTTTTGCTCGAAGGCCGCGACTTTGCCTGGGGCACTTCCAGCCGCAGTTCCAAACTCGTCCACGGCGGCCTGCGTTACCTGCGCCAGGGCCGCCTGGCCCTGACCCGCACCGCGGTGCGGGCCCGTGAAACACTGCTGGCCAGAGTTCCGGGGCTGGTGGATCCCCTGCCCTTTTTCGTCCCCTTGTACCGGGGCCGTCCGCCGGGGCGAACCGCCCTGCGCATCGGGTTGAACATCTACGACCTCATCGCCGGCCGGCGAACCCATCGCTACCTGAGTCGTGCCGCCTTCATCGACACCTTCCCCGGCCTCGGAACCGACGCCCTTCTGGGGGCCTACCGCTTCGAAGACGCCCAGACCGACGACGCCCGGCTGGTCCTGCGACTCATCCAGGCCGCCGGGACCTTCGGCGGCCTGGCCCTCAACTACAGCCGGGTGGAAACCGTGGCGCGCCACCACACCGGACGCGTCGCGACCCTAAAGGTCCGGGATCGGGAGGTGGGCATCGAACGGGAGTTTCGCGCCGGCGCGGTGATCAACGCCACCGGCGTGCTGGCCGGGCAGTTCGGCCCCCTGCCCCGGGCCAAATGGCATTTGCGGCCCCTGCGCGGCAGCCATCTCGTCATTCCGGCCCGAATCCTCCCCCTGCCGGCGGCGGTGAGTTTCGCCCATCCCGAAGACCACCGCGGCGTGTTCGCCCTGCCCTGGGAAAAGGCGGTGCTGGTGGGAACCACCGACCTGGATCACCGCCAGGATCTCGATAGCGAACCCCGCGCGAACCGCGCCGAAATCGCCTACCTGCTGGCGGCGATCAACCATCTGGCACCGGGCAGCGCCATCGGCGTTGACGATATCCTCAGCATCCAGACCGGGGTCCGGCCGGTGGTGGGCCGCGGCAACCGTCCGCCTTCGGACGAATCGCGGCAACACGTGGTCTGGGCCGACAACGGTCTCGTCACGGTAACCGGCGGCAAACTGACCACCTTCCAGCGCCTGGCCCGGGACGCCTTGGCCGCCGCCGCCCCGTGGCTGCCCCCGGCCTCCCGGCGCCGCTCGGTGTGGACGGCCCTGGCACCGGGTCACATCGACGCTGAACAGGCCCCGGGCCTCGATGCGCCGGCCCGGCGGCGTCTGGCGGGCCGCTACGGTGCGGCGGCCCTCGACATGGTTGAAAATGCGGCCCCGGCGGACCTGTCACCGGTGGCATCCACCGCCACCCTCTGGGCCGAGCTGGCCCACGGGGCCCGTCGCGAACAGGTGCGCCATCTCACCGACCTCATGCTGCGCCGGGTCCGCCTGGGGCTGCTGCTGCCCGAGGGGGGAAGAGACGCCCTGCCCGACATCCGCCGTCTGTGCCAACCGCTCCTCGGCTGGGACGATGCGCGTTGGCAGACGGAGGAGGCGGCCTACCTGGCCTACTGGCGCCGGTACTGCCGCCCGGGATAGAGGCCCCCGCGGCGCGCGTTCCAAGTCGATGCGCAGCGGCCGAGAAAGAGGCGATCCATTTCCCTTGATCCCCCCTCCCTCGCCACTGCAACCCCAGCCACTCAAACTTTAGTCACTTTAGTCACTCGCAACTTTAGTCACTTGCAACTTTAGTCACTTTAGTCACTCGTAACTTTAGTCACTCATAGGTCCCTCGTAACTTTAGTCACTCATAAAGGCCAACCCATGCCCCCCACTTCCCCCTTCACCCCCCCCTGGCGAACCACCCCGCCCCAGCCGGGCACCTACCGGGCGATCTTCAAATGGGGCGCCCCCGACGCCTTCAAGCACCCCAACCCGCGCCTCTACAGGCTGCTCAAGGCCCGTTTGGGGATGACGGATGGGGATTTCACCCGGCCCCGGGACACCGGCGATACCCCGGTGCACTGCCCATCGCCCGGGGCGCTCACGGCCGAACAGATCGAGGCCCTGGCCCGCATCGTCGGGGATGCCAACATCGCCGCTGACGACTTCAGCCGGGTCCGCTACGGTACCGGTCAAACCCTGGAAGAGGCCCTCCGCCTGCGCCGACAGGATCCCGGCCCGGTGCCGGACCTGGTGGTCCATCCCCGACAGGCCGACGACGTACGGGCCGTGGTGGCCTTCTGCGATCAGCAGCGGATTCCGCTGCGGGTCCATGGCGGCGGCAGCTCGGTGACCTTGGGGCTTCAGGCCGTCGGCGGCGGCGTGACCCTGGCCATGGCCACCCACATGCACCGGGTTCTGGCGTTCAACGAAACCAACCAGACCGTGACGGTGGAGCCGGGCATCCTCGGACCGGCCTACGAACGGGCGCTCAACGAAGCCCCGATGCGCTTCGGCGCCGCGGCCCCCTACACCGGCGGCCACTTCCCCCAAAGCTTCGAGTATTCCACCGTGGGCGGCTGGATCGCGGCCCTGGGCGCCGGCCAGCAGTCCTCGTACTACGGGGACGCCGCCGATCTGGTGGTGAGCCAGCACTACGTCACCCCGGCGGGGGAAATCCGCACCCTGCCCTACCCGGCCACGGCCACCGGCCCCAAGGTCAACGATATCCTCAAGGGCAGCGAGGGCTGTTTCGGCGTCATGGTGGCCGCCACCCTGAAGATTTTTCGCCATCGACCCGAAAATCGGCGGCGCTTCAGCTTTCTGTTCCCCTCCTGGCCCCGGGCGGTGGCGGCGGCCCGGGCCATCACCCAGGGCGAGTTCGGCCTTCCCTCGGTGCTGCGCATCTCCGACGGCGAGGAAACCGACGTGGCCATGAAGCTTTACGGCATCGATCACCCCTGGCTCGACCGACTCCTCGCCCGGCGCGGCTTCATCGCCGGCCGGCGTTGCCTGATGCTCGGCCAGGCCGACGGTCAGGCGGATTTCGCCGCCAACATCCGGCGCCAGGCCCGTCGCATCGCCCGGCGCCGGGGCGGATTCTCCCTCACCGGCTACCCGGTGACGCGCTGGTCCCATGGCCGGTTCACCGATCCGTACCTGCGCGAAGACCTCGCCGATTTCGGCATCGCCATCGACACCCTGGAAACCGCCGTCCCCTGGGACCGGCTCGCCGCGGTCCATCGCCGGGTGCGCGCCTTCATCAAGCAGCGCCCCGGCACCATCTGCATGACCCATGCCTCCCACTTCTACCCCCAGGGGACGAACCTGTACTTCATCTTCATCACCCGCCCCGCGGACTTGGCGGATTTTACCGCCTTTCACCGGGGCATCATCGCCCGCATCGCCGCCGCCGGCGGCAGCCTGAGCCACCACCACGGCGTGGGGCGGCTCATGGCCCCCTGGATGGAATCCCATCTGGGGCCGGCGCAGATGGCGGTGCTGCGCGCCCTCAAACGTCACTTCGACCCCCAGGGGATCATGAATCCCGGCGGAACGCTGGGGTTGGATTGAAAGCGACGGGAAACCATGACCGAAAAGGACCTTCTGCTGGCCATCGACAACGGCACCCAGAGCCTCAAGGCCATCGTGTTCGACCCGGGCGGCCGGCTCATCGGCCGCCGTCAGGTGGTTTTCCAACCGTATGTCAGCCCCCGGCCGGGGTGGGCCGAGCAGGATCCGGAAGTCTTCTGGCAGGCCCTGTGCAGCGCCTGCCGGGGCCTCTGGCGGGACGACGCCTCCCTGCGGGAACGGATTGCCGGGGTGGCGGTGACCACCCAGCGCAGCACGGTGATCAACCTGGATGAATCCGGCCGCCCCCTGCGGCCGGCCATCGTCTGGCTCGATCAGCGCCGCACCAGCGGACTGCCACCGGTGGGGGGGCTTTGGGGGCTGGCCTTCCGGCTCCTGGGCTTCAGCGACACCATCGCCTACTTCCAGGCCGAAACCGAAGCCAACTGGCTCCGGGTGCACCAGCCGGAGATATGGGCCCGCACCCGCCACTTTCTGTTGCTCTCCGGCTATCTGAACTGGCGCCTCACCGGCCGTTTCGTGGACTCCGCCGGCAGCATCGTCGCCTACCTGCCCTTCGACTACAAGCGTCTGGCCTGGGCGCCGGCCCGGGACTGGAAGTGGCAGGCCACCGGCGTTGCGCCGGACCTGCTCCCCGAGTTGGTGCCGCCCACCGCGGTGATGGGCCAGGTGACGGGGGCGGCCGCCGCCGAAACGGGGATGCCGGCGGGCCTGCCGGTGGTGGCGGCCGCCGCCGACAAGGCCTGCGAAGTGATCGGCGCCGGCAGCCTGGAACCCCATGTGGGCTGCCTGAGCTATGGCACCACGGCCACCATCAACGTCACCAGCGCCCGCTACGTGGAGCCGGTGCGGCTCCTGCCGCCCTACCCGTCGGCGGCGCCGGGCCGCTACAGCCTCGAAGCGATGATCTACCGGGGCTACTGGATGGTCAGTTGGTTCAAGCAGCAGTTCGGCCACCTGGAGGCCCGGGCGGCGGAGATGGAAAACGTCTCCGCCGAGGAGCTGTTCGATCGCATGATCGCCGATGTTCCCGCCGGCGCCATGGGCCTGGTCCTCCAGCCCTACTGGTCCCCGGGCCTCAAGTCCCCCGGTCCCGAGGCCAAGGGGGCGGTGATCGGCTTCGGCGACGTGCACACCCGGGCCCACCTGTACCGGGCGATTCTCGAAGGGCTGGCCTACGGCCTGCGCGAGGGCAAGGAGCGCATCCAACGACGCACCGGGGTGCCCATCACCGAGCTGCGGGTCTCCGGCGGCGGCAGCCAAAGCCGGCAGGCCATGCAGGCCACCGCCGACATCTTCGGCCTGCCGGCGGCCCGCCCCCACACCTACGATACCGCCGGCCTCGGGGCGGCCATCGACCTGGCCGTGGGCCTGGGCCTGCACCGGGACATCCACCAGGCCGTGGCCGCCATGACCCGCATCCGGGACGTCTTCGAGCCCGATCCCGGGCGCCAGGCCCGCTACGATGCCCTCTACCGTCGGGTCTATCTCAAGCTCTACCGTCGCCTGAAGCCGCTCTACAAAGAGATCCGCGCCATCACCGGATACCCGGGCTGATCCGGGCCCTTGGGGACAAAGCGGTTGCCAGAATGCGGACTCGGATGGTATGAAATTTTGATTTAACAAGGCACCTACTCCCGGAACGCCGCCGCCGCGGCCAGGAATCGTTCATGCCCCACTCACCTTCAAAGGACACCGCCGAGACCCGCCAGCGGCTTCTGCGTCAGCTTCCGGCCATCGATCAACTGCTGGCCGCCGCCCGCACCGACCACCGTCTGGCCGAGGCGCCCTCGACCCTGGTGGCCCGGGTGGCGCGTCAGACCGTTGCCGACCTCAGGGCCGCCATCATGGCCGACCGGCCCGTGGCGGCCGCCGACCTGGCCTTCGAGACGATCCTGGCGCGGATGGGGACCGCCGTCGTCGAGGCCCTGCGCTACCGGCTGCGCCGCACCATCAACGCCACCGGCATCGTGGTGCACACCAACCTTGGCCGCAGTCTTCTGGCGGATGCCGCGGTGGAAAATCTCCGCCAGGTGGCCAGCCGCTACTCCAACCTCGAGTACGACCTGGCCAGGGGCCGCCGCGGGTTGCGGTACACCGCGGTCCACGACATCCTGTGCGAAATCACCGGCGCCGAAGCCGCCATGGTGGTCAACAACAACGCCGCGGCGGTGCTCCTCTGTCTGGAGACCCTGGCCGCCGGGCGCGAGGTGATCGTCTCCCGGGGCGAGCTGGTGGAAATCGGCGGCTCGTTTCGCATTCCGGACGTGATGACCAAGAGCGGCGCCATTCTCAGGGAGGTGGGCACCACCAACCGCACCCACCCCCGCGACTACCTCGGCGCCATCGGCCCGGACACGGCCCTGCTGCTCAAGGTGCACACCAGCAACTACGCCATGGTGGGGTTCACCGCCGAAGTGCCGCTGGCCGAAATGGTGGCGTTGGGCCGGTCCCACGGCATCCCGGTGATGAACGACCTGGGCTCGGGCAACTTCATGGACCTGTCCGCCTTCGGCCTGCCCGGTGAACCCACGGTGCAGCAGACCGTGGCCACCGGGGTGGACCTGGTGACTTTCAGCGGGGACAAGCTCCTCGGGGGCCCCCAGGCCGGCATCATCCTGGGGCGGGCCGATACCATCGCCAAAATCCGCCAAAACCCCATCAACCGCGCCCTGCGTATCGACAAGCTCACCCTGGCGGCCCTGGAAGCGACCCTGCGCCTCTATCGGGATCCCGAACAGGCAGTGGCCCAGATCCCCACCCTGCGCATGCTCACCGCCTCCATCGCCCATCTGGACGCCCGGGCCCATGCCCTGGCCGCCCGGATCGAAGCGGCGGCCGTGCCGGGACTCAGGGTGACCGTTCTGGAGGCGGCGTCCAAGGCCGGCGGCGGGGCCCTGCCCCTGCTCAACCTGGCCACCCGCTGCGTGGGGCTGCGCCCCGAAGCCATGTCCGTGGACAGCCTGGAGCGGGCCCTGCGGGCCAACGACCCGCCGATCATCGGTCGCATCGAAAACGACACGTTTCTTCTGGATGTGCGCACCCTGGCCGACGACGAACTGCCCCTGATCGCATCGGCCCTGGCCAACCTGACCGCGAGGCAAGACAGATGACCCACCCAGTGCAATCGCTGGCGCTTTGCCGCAGCAGCGCCCGAGACTTTCTTTACTGCAAACCCGATGCCCGGCACACGGCCCAGACCGCCATTTTTCCCGACCCCCAATTCCGTGTGGGCGGCGAGGCCGTGCCCGAAATTCTCGTGGGCTCGGCCTTCATCACCCGCGCCACCGCCCTGTTGGAACCGCTGAACCGCTTTGCCACCGCCGTGTTGCGCCTCGACGTGCCGCCCCCCGACGACGATGGGATGGCCGGGGCGACGCCCGCCCACTGGCAGGTGGCGACGCAGTTGGTGCAACTGGAAGCGGAAACCGGCGGCATCAGCGGCTGGCTGGGCTGGGACCTGTTCGGCTGCATCCTGCCCGGTTGGGGCAGCCGGGAGGCGCTGGATCGCATTGAAGCCCTGTTGGCCGCCCTCTCCCAACAGGTCGTGGAGGCCGTCTCGGCCGGGGTGGCCGAATACCCCTGCTTGCAGTTTTCAAAATCCCAGATCCTCGAAAACGCCCGCAAGGCCCTGGATCATGCCGCCTTTTTCGGTCCGGGCCGCTGCGTGGCCTTCGACGACACCTCGCTGAACATCAGCGGCGACCAGCGCTACCAGCACGGCGACATGAACGGGGCCATCGAAGAGTTCAAGAAGGCCCTGCTGCTGAATCCGGACAATGTCAACGTCCACAACAGCCTTGGCGTCTGTTACGGGGTCCTGGGCGCCTACGAAGCGGCCCTGCACAGCTTCGAAGCGGCCCTGGAACGAACCCCGGAAGACGTGATGGCCCTGTACAACACCGGCCTGAGCCACCTGATGATCGGTGATCGGGGCCAGGCCCTGCACTACCTGCGCCAGGCAAGCCGGATCGGAGAACCCGTCTTCGAAGTGGCGTTTCAGACGGGGAGACTCCACCTCGAAACTGGCGAGGCGGCCGAGGCGCGCCCCTTTCTCGAATCGGCCACCCGGCTCAACCCCCGGTCGGCGCTGGCATGGCGTCTCATGGGCGAATGCCTTTTTGCCCTGGACGAGATTCCCGAGGCCGTGGCGGCCTACAAGCGGGCCATCAAGCTCAATCCCGGCGACGCCGAAGCCCTCAGCACCCTGGGCTGGCTCTTCGATCGTCAGGGGGAGAACCCCGAGATCACGACCATCTTCTGCGAACAGGCCGTGGACATCGCCCCGGACAACGGGCTGTTCCAGTACCGCCTCGGCATGCTGTACCTGAAACAGCAGCGCCGTGACGACGCCCTGGCCGCCCTTCAGCGGGCCTGCGACCGCGGTCACGACGCCAGCGCCGAGATCGGTCGCATCCTCGCCCATCAACCCGAGGAGAAAAATTGAACCCCTTGCATGACATGGTCCTGGCCACGGCCGCCGACAGCATCCGGGTCAAACAGCGATTTTTCGAGGCCAACGCGCCGCGCATCGTCCAGGCGGCCGAGCGCATGGCCGTCTGCCTGGTGGCCGGGGGCAAACTGCTGCTCTTCGGCAACGGCGGCAGCGCCGCCGATGCCCAGCACATCGCCGCCGAGTTCGTCAACCGGTTCCGCATCGAACGGCATCCTTTGGCGGCCATCGCCCTGACCACCGACACTTCGGTGCTCACCAGCATCGGCAACGACTACCACTTCGACCAGATCTTCGCCAAACAGGTGATGGCGCTGGGCCGCCGGGACGACCTGGCCATCGGCATCAGCACCAGCGGCAACTCGCCCAACGTGCTGGCCGCCATGGAGGCGGCCCGGGAAGCGGGCCTGGGGACCATCGGCCTCACCGGTCGCGGCGGCCGCCTGGCCGAGATGGCGGAGATGGTCTTTGCCGTTGAATCGGAGGTTACCGCCCGGATTCAGGAGACCCACATCACCCTGATGCACGTGCTCTGCGAACTGGTGGATCATCTTCTCTTCGAAACGCCGCAACGGGACGAAACGCCGTGAAGGATTCGCTGCCCCCCATCGATTTGACCGGATTGACCACCTACCCTCTGGAAGACCGTCCCAGCAAGGTGTCCATTGCCGATGCCGGTCGCCCCTGGTCCCCCGGCGGAACGTTGAGCGATTTTTTCCACCGCCTGCCGACCCTGCTGGCCGCCGGGGACCTGCGCGCCGCCGTGACCGCCGTGGCCGAAGCGGCCCGCCGCCGGCGCATGGTGATCTTCGGCATGGGTGCCCATGTGATCAAGGTGGGCCTCAATCCCACCGTCATCGATCTGATGGACCGGGGCATCCTCGGCCTGGTGGCCATGAACGGTGCCGGCATCATCCACGACGCCGAGCTGGCCCTGGCCGGCAAGACCTCCGAGGACGTGGGCGCCGCCCTGGGCAGCGGCGCCTTCGGCATGGCCCGCGAAACGGCGGTCTTTCTCGCCGGGGCCGTGGCCCGGGCCGGCCGCGAGCAGATCGGTCTCGGCGAGGCGGTGGGCCGGGAGATCCTTGACGCCGGCCTTCCCCATGCCGATTTTAGTATTTTGGCGGCCGGGGCGCGCCTCGGCCTTCCGGTGACGGTGCATGTGGCCATGGGCACCGACATCCTGCACATGCATCCGGATTTCGACCCGGCGGCCGCCGGCGCGGCCAGCCATCTGGATTTCCGGCGCTTTGCCGCCGCCGTGGCCCGGCTGGAAGGCGGCGTGTACCTCAACGTGGGATCGGCGGTGATCCTGCCGGAGGTGTTTCTCAAGGCCACCAGCCTGGCCCGCAACCTCGGCCACCGGCTCGATGCCGTCACCACCGTCAACATGGATTTCGTGCGCCACTACCGGCCCCTGACCAACGTGGTGGGGCGTCCCACCCGCCAGGGCGGCCGGGGCATCAACCTGGTGGGCCACCACGAAATCATGGTCCCGCTGCTGGCCGCCGGGGTAATCGAAGCGCTTTGGGAATTTGAAACTGGAAACTCGAAGCTGGAAACTTGAAATTTGACGCCAGGCGTCTGGTTTTTGTCCTTTAGGTCCTTTTTTTCAACCTCAACCCAACAACCCAGGAAACCACCATGCCCATCTACGAATACCACTGCACCGATTGCGGCAAGAACTTCGAATGCCTCGTCTTCGGTCAGGAAGCCCCCGCGAACTGTCCCCATTGCGAGGGACGCAACGTCCAACGCCTCCTGTCGGCCTGCGGCTTCGTGAGCAAAGGCAGCGGCGGCGCCACCGTGTCACGCTCGGCGGGCACCTCCGGGTGCACCGGCTGCACGGCCACCAGTTGCAGCGGCTGCGGGCACTGATGGGGCCCAAGCTCACCATCGGCACCCGGGGCAGCAAGCTGGCCCTCTGGCAGGCGCAATGGGTCGGCGACCAGATCCGTCGGCTCTACCCCGAATGCACCGTGGATCTGGCGGTGATCAAAACCCGTGGCGACAAGATCCTGGACGTTCCCCTGGCCGAGGTGGGGGGCAAGGGACTGTTTGTCAAGGAAATCGAGGAAGCCCTGCGGGACGGCCGGGTCGATCTGGCCGTCCACAGCATGAAGGACATGCCGGCGGAGCTGCCCGAGGGACTGTGCATCGGCCCGGTGCCCGAACGCGAGGATCCCGCCGACGTGCTCATCTCCCGGGAGGGGCTGCTTCTCAATGATCTGCCCGCCGGCGCCCGGGTGGGCACGGCGAGTCTGAGACGGGCGGCCCAACTTCAGCACCATCGGCCGGACCTGACCATCGTCTCCCTGCGGGGCAATCTCGACACCCGACTGCGCAAGCTGGCCGACCCCGCCGAAGGTCTGGACGCCATCGTCCTGGCCGCCGCCGGGGTGCGCCGCCTGGGGCTGGGCGAACGGATCACCCAACGGCTTCCCACCGACATCGTCCTGCCGGCCGTCGCCCAGGGCGCCTTGTGCATCGAGCTGCGCCGCAACGACCCGTTCACCGCCGCCATGCTGGCGCCCCTGGACCACCTGCCGTCGCGCATCGCGGTCCGCGCCGAGCGCGCCTTCCTGCACCGCCTGGAAGGCGGCTGCCAGGTCCCCATCGCCGCTCATGCCAACGTGGACGACGGTCACGTGTCCATCTGCGGGCTGGTGGCCGGCCTGGACGGCATTACCATCATCAGGGAAACCCTCACCGGACCGGTCAACGCCGCCGGAGCCGTCGGCAAGGCGCTGGCCGAACGCCTGCTGGATGCCGGTGCCCATCGCATCCTGAAAGAAATCACCGCCCATGAAAACTGACGTCCAAACCGGCAAGGTCTATCTCGTCGGTGCCGGCCCCGGAGATCCCGGCCTGATCACGGTACGGGGGCGGGAATGCATCCGCCGCGCCGAGGTTCTCGTCTACGACTACCTGGCGGCCCCGGAGCTGCTGCGCCATGCCGCCGATACCGCCGAACGCATCTACGTGGGCAAACAGGGGGGCGACCACACCCTCAGCCAGGACGATATCAACCGGCTTCTGGTGGAAAAGGCCCGGGCCGGTCATATCGTCACCCGGCTCAAGGGTGGTGACCCCTTCATCTTCGGCCGCGGCGGCGAGGAGGCCGAGGTCCTGGTGGAAAACGGCATCGCCTTTGAAATCGTTCCCGGGGTCACCAGCGCGGTGGCCGCCCCGGCCTACGCCGGCATTCCCTTGACCCATCGCCAGTTTACCTCCACCCTGGCCTTCGTCACCGGCCACGAGGACCCGAACAAGGAGGATTCCAGCATCGACTGGCCCGCCCTGGCCGGGGGCATCGGCACCCTCGTCTTCTTCATGGGGGTGAAGAATTTGCCGCGAATCGTGGACCGTCTGGTCGCCCACGGCCGCTCCCCCCGGACGCCGGTGGCCCTGGTGCGCTGGGGCACCACGGCTCGCCAACGCACCGTCACCGGCACCCTGGCCGACATCGTGGATCGGGTGGCCGCCGCCGGTCTCAAGGCCCCGTGCATCATCGTGGTGGGCGAAGTGGTCCAGTTGCGCCGACAATTGCAGTGGTTCGAAAGCGGCCGCCCCCTGCTGGGCCGCACCATCGTGGTGACCCGGGCCCGGGCCCAAGCCAGCGACCTGGTGGCCCGGTTGGGAGAGTTGGGGGCCGAGTGTCTGGAATGTCCCACCATTCGGGTGGTGCCCCCCGACGACTGGGCGCCCCTGGACGCCGCCATCGCGGCGTTGGACCGCTACCGGTGGATCGTGTTTACCAGCGTCAACGGGGTGAGCTATTTTTTCCAGAGGCTTTTCGCCCTGGGCCACGACGTCCGCCGCCTCGGTCATCTGCGCACGGCGGTGATCGGTCCGGCCACGGCGGCGCGCCTGGCCGATTTCGGGATTTGCAGCGACATCGTCCCGGAAAGCTACCGGGCCGAGTCGGTGGTGGACGCCTTCGCCCACCAGGACTTGAGCGGCGCACGGATCCTGCTCCCCCGGGCCGCCGAGGCGCGTCCGGTGCTGCCCGAGGAACTCTCCCGGCTGGGCGCCAGGGTGGATGAAATCCCCGTCTACCACACGGTGCCGGATGATTCGGGCCGCCGGGCCCTTGTGGCGGCTTTGGAAAAACAAACCATCGACATGGTCACCTTCACCAGCAGCTCCACGGTGCGCAACTTCAAGGCACTGCTGCCCGCAGACCGCTTCGAGGCCCTGATGGCCGGCGTCACCGTGGCCAGCATCGGTCCCATCACCAGCGAAACGGCGGCCGGTCTCGGTTTCCACGTGGACCTGAGTGCCGCGACGTTTACCATCGAGGGACTGGTGACCGAAATCGTGGCGCATTATTCGAAATTGGATGCTTGAGACTTGAAACGCGTTGAAGGGAATGTTTAGCGTCGGACGTTTCGGACCAGTCCGACGAAGAACCCAGGCCGCAGCGCGCTGAACGCTGTCGGCGCAACCGAAAAGTCCGCGATCCCAATGGACGCCAT
>Ga0265295_1007336_pt1 | contig 12780 bp, 12 predicted proteins | sample Munlansysbiofilm_FD_192503 | JGI IMG/M metagenome (GOLD analysis project Ga0265295, IMG submission 192503) | Leachate microbial communities from a municipal landfill in Southern Ontario, Canada - Methane capture system biofilm | ecosystem: Engineered > Solid waste > Landfill > Unclassified ... | reverse complement strand
GAAGCCTGGAGCCGTGTCCGCACTGCTCCGGCGCGGGCACCCGCCGCAATCTGGAATGGCGCTCCATGCAGGCGTTGAAAGACATTTATCGTGAACTGCGCAAGGACAAGAGCTTTGAGCCGTTCACCTACAAGACGGACGCGGATCTCATGCAGTACCTTGTCAACCGCAAGCGGGAAAAGCTCATGGAATTTGAGCAGACATTCGGTCGCAAGATCTTCGTCATGCCTACGGAAACGCCTAACTGCGCATTTTGCTAGGTTCTTCCATGAAGATTTTGGTTCACATCTGCTGTGGGCCGTGCGCCATCACACCCGTCCGGGCCTTGCTTGAGGCCGGGATGGGTGTGACGGGTTTATATTACAATCCCAATATTCATCCCCTGCAGGAATACCTGCGCCGCCGGGAGGGCGTGGTCCAGATGGCCGAGCGCCTCGGCATCCCGGTTATCTTCAAGGATGATGAGTACGACCCCAAGGCCTATTTCAGGGCCGTGACCTACCGCGAGCCGAACCGCTGCCTGCCCTGCTATTCCCTGCGGCTGGAGCGGACTCTGTCCATCGCCCGGCGCGGCGGCTTCGACGCCTTCACCTCCACGCTCCTTTACAGCAAATTCCAAAAGCATGAACAGATCAGGACCTTGGGTCACGATCTGGCCGAGGGCTCGGGAGTGGAGTTTCATTATCAGGATTTCCGTTCCGGCTGGTCCGAGGGCATTGCCCTGTCAAAGGAATGGGGGATGTACCGGCAGCAGTACTGCGGTTGCCTTTACAGCGAATTCGAGCGCTATTCCTCGGAGCTGGACAGGCGCGCCTAGCTCATGCTGCTTTATGTTCATGTGCCCTTCTGCGTGCGCAAATGCGGCTACTGCGCCTTCCATTCCGGTCCGTTTTCCCGGGAAGCGGCGGCGCTTTTTATGCGGCATGTTCTGCGGGAGATGGCGGATTGGGGCGGGATTCTGGGCCGGGTCCCGGTTGAGTCGGTTTATTTCGGAGGCGGGACCCCGTCGCTTTTGGAGTCCGGACAGATCGGGGCCTTGCTGGAGGCCGCCGGCACCTGCTTTGCGCTGAGCGCAGATGCCGAAATCACCCTGGAGGCCAACCCGGATTCCGTGCTCAGGCCCGGATTCCTGGACAGCGTGCGAGGCCTTGGAGTGAACCGGCTGAGTCTCGGGGTGCAGAGCCTGCAGGACGATCTCCTGGCCATGCTCGGGCGTCCTCACGATAGCCAGCAGGCCCGTCTTGCCGTGCAGGCCGCGAGGATGGCGGGGTTCACGAATCTGAGCCTGGACCTGATCTGGGGGCTGCCCGGTCAGACTCATGAGCGCTGGATGAATGACCTGGCAGCGGCCGTGGAGTTGTCGCCCGAGCATCTCTCCTGTTATGGGCTGAGTCTGGAGGAGGGCACGGCCCTGACGCGCAAGGTCGAGGAAGGGGCGTTGACCCTGCCGGACGAGGAGACCGGCGCCCGCATGTACATGGACGGATCGGAATTTCTGGAATCGAGCGGATATGTTCATTACGAAATTTCGAATTATGCCCGCCCGGGTCGGGAGAGCCGTCACAACCAGGGCTATTGGGCGGGCCTGGAGTATCTGGGCCTCGGCCCGGCGGCGGTTTCCACCATCCAGGACCGCAGGTGGTCGAACCCCATGGCCTTGGGCGAGTATGCAGCGGTTGTGGACGAGGGCAAAGAGCGAAACGAGATGGAGGTTTTGTCGGCGCGTACGCGCCTGCAGGAAACGGTCATGCTGACCCTGCGCACGGGCGCCGGGCTTGACCTGGAAAAATTTAAGGCAACGACCGGAACGGAATTTCCATGGCGCCACCCGGCTGTCGAGCAATTGCGCTCCAGCGGGTTGGTTCGCCTCCGCGCCGGTCATCTTCAACTGACACGTAAGGGCATGCTGGTCAGCAATTCCGTCATCGAAATGGTGCTTGGAATTCTGGATCGCATGCACGCAGAAACTGTGTAGGACACTTATGACAGACACCACTGATTTTGGTGATGCCTCGCGCGAGGGCTCCCAAACCGAGAATTTCGAAGGCAAGGCATTTTCCATGGCCGACCTGCCGCAGACCCTGCAGGCCGCGGCGACCCGTTTGAACTGGGCCGAGCTCATGCCGGTGCAGGTGCAAACCATCCCGTACATGCTTGGCGGACAGGACGTCATGGTTCAGTCGCAGACCGGCAGCGGCAAGACAGGGGCTTTTTTGCTGCCCATTCTGGACCGCATCGAAACAGGACTTGGCGCGCCGCAGGCCCTGGTCCTGGTGCCCACCCGCGAGTTGGCCGTGCAGGTCACCCGCGATGCCGAGGAACTGGGCCGGGAGGCCGGGATCAAACCGCTCTCCATTTACGGTGGCGTGGGCTACAAGGGCCAGATCCAGGGCCTTGAGGACGGGGCGCAGCTCATCATCGGCACCCCCGGCCGCATCCTGGATCATCTGCTCAAGGGCAACCTCAATCTGGACCGGCTGAAGATTCTGGTCTTCGACGAGGCCGACCGCATGCTGTCCATGGGTTTTTATCCGGACATGAAGCAGCTGCAGCGCTATTTGCCGCGCGGGCTGCAGTCGGCCATGTTCTCGGCGACCTATCCCGGACACGTGAAGCGCCTGGCCCAGCAGTTTCTGAAAGACCCGGTCTTTGTGTCCCTAAGCCAGTCCCAGGTTCACGTCAGCGACGTGCTGCATGTGGTCTACAAGGTGCCGGCCATGCAGAAGAGCCGCATCCTGGTCAAGATCATCGAGCAGGAGAATCCGGCCTCGGCCATCATTTTCTGCAACACCAAAGCGGATGTGCATTTTGTTTCCACGGTGCTGCGGCGCTTCGGCTACGATGTGGGCGAGATCAGCGCCGACCTGACCCAGGCTGCGCGGGAAGAGGTCCTTGAGAAGCTGCGCCTGAACAAACTCAAGTTCCTGGTGGCCACGGATGTGGCCGCGCGCGGCATCGACATCCACGAGCTGTCCCATGTCTTCCAGTATCAGCCGCCCCAGGATCATGAGGCCTACGTGCACCGCACCGGACGCACGGGAAGGGCCGGAGCCGCGGGGGTCGCGATATCCTTTGTTTCGGGCATGGAAGAGATTGAGCTTGAGCAGATTGCCAAGAAATTTTCCATCCCCATGGTCGAACAGCCCCTGCCTGCCGACGAGGAGCTTGAAACGCTTATCTCCCAGCGCGCCGTGTTTCTGCTTGAAGCGCGCCTGCGTAAGGCCGACAATATCCAAAAAGAGCGGATGCAGCGGTTCATGCGCACCGTGGGCGAGCTTGCGGCCAACGACGAATCCCGCGCCCTTTTGGCCATGTTGGTGGACGAGTTCTATCAGCAGACCTTTCATGCCCCGCTGGAGCAGCCCTCGGAGAAATTGGTCGACATGGTCCGCCCTGTCAGGCCCCAGTCCACGCCGGCGCAGCCCGCTGCGCCCAGAGCGCCCAAAATGCCCGCTCCCCGGCCAGTGCCTCAGACCGAGAATACTCAGACCGAGAAGACCGAGACCGAGAAGATCCAGACCGAGAATACCCAGACCGAGAATACCCAGACCGAGAATATCCAGCTTGAGCAGCCTGTGGACGCAGCGGCCGTCCCGGCTGAGAGCGGACGGCCCGAAGGCGAGAAGCGCCGGCGCAAGCGGTCCCGCAAAAAGCCGGCCGCCGGAGCTGACGCAGCTTTGCGCGAGCAGGCCCGCCCTGAAATATCCCCGGATGCCCCAGGTGCTCAGCCGGTCGCCCTTGAGCCTGCGGTCGCCCCTGCGATAGCCCCCGAGGTCGCTGTGGAGCCCCTGGCCTCTGCGCCGGAAATCATTCCGGAAAAGATTCAGCCTCCCCGCAGTCCCCGGCCGCCGAAGCCCGCTCCGCAGGCTGCGCCCGCTCGGGCCGAGACCAAGGATGAGGCCGTGGCGGCGGATTCCGGAGCGCCCGGCACTCCCGAGGAGAATGTGACCGAAGAAGGACAGCCTGCGGCCGCGCCGAAAAAGCGTCGTCGCCGCCGTCCACGCAAGTCCGGCGGCGCAAAGCCCGAAGGCGGCAATGATGTCGCGGCCGAGGCTGCCGCATCCTCCGGAGCTTCCGCTCCGGCGCCAAGCGTTGCGCACGCCCCGGCAGCCCCTGCGCCGGCCCCCCGTCCGCCACGCGGGGAACCCAAGGCGAAGCCCGCACAGGCTGCGGACGACGACAGCGCCTCGCGGACCCGGGAAGCCCCTCGTCCCGGCCGCAAGAAGCCGGCCGAAGCGAAGACCGAACCGCCCCGGCCCAAGAAAAAGATATTCCTGGAATAAACGTCAGCCCCGGCCACGCTCCGGGGCTTTCTTTTAGTGGACTGCGCGGGGGCCGGGACCGGTCGCGCAGTTCGCGCTGCGCTGAAGTTGCGCACGGCGCCCGGTTGGGTGTCGACGCCGAGCCGGGATTCGCGTAATAGTGCGACTGTCTTGCCTGTGATGATCAGGCCGGCACTGCCGCATTCGCGGCCGACATATCCGAATTTCAAGAGATGGTTCATGCATGGGCGGGAGGGAGCATGTCAGAAGAGCGACGCAAACGAAGCCGGGTCAGCCTTGAATTTCCGCTGACAATTGCCTTTGAGGGCAAAAGGGTCCGGGGCAAGGTTCATGATTTGAGCTTGAAAGGGCTCGCGTGTTCCACGGAGGAGTGGATTCTTCCCGGCAAAGAGTGCGAGGTCACGCTGGAGCTTGAATCGGGGCTGCGCATGCACATGCACGGGCGGATCATCCGCGCCGGGCAGGACGGCGCCATCGATTTCATTCGCATGGACGAGGCAAGCTTTGCCCATCTGCGCAATCTGGTCCGGCTCTACGCCGAAGATGCCGATCTGGTCGACGAGGAGCTGCGCCACCCGGCGTTCAAGCCGGAAGAAGAGCCTTTTCCAGAGTGAGCAGGGTACGTTTCAATTCAATCCCAGGGCCGAATCCACCAAGCCCCAGATTGCCGGCCAGTACCCGATGACAGGGCACAAGCAGGGGCCAGGGGTTTCTGGCCATGACCCCGCCAACGGCGCGAGCCGCCCGGGGCGAGCCGCAGCGAGCGGCCAACCGCCCATACGTAGTGAAGGAGCCTCTGGGCGTATGCAGGCGCAGGGTATCCAGAACCTTTAAGGAGAAGGTGGTCAGACTGCGTCTGTCCAGAGGCATCTCCGGCCATTCGTCGGCTTGCAGGCTCGCGTACTGCGCCACGATCCGTTCCAACGCGGCTCCGTAGGGTGACAGCGGCGCGGTGGCGGCCTTAGGTCCCGCGCTCAGGTCTGTCCGGGTCAAAAGTCCGTCCGTCCAGACGAAGGTGGCCGAGAACCACTGGTTTACAAACGTTTCTGAAAAATCGTTCATGTGTTATCCTTTTGAGGGTTTATCCATTCCGGGCGTTTTTGCCCCAGGGCCTTGCCTTGCCACGTATCCGTGTCATGCAGGTGCTGCTTGACCGCGTTTAAATAGGCGGTTTTTTGCATGGCCCACAAAGGGGCAAGCAGTTCGTCCTGTTCGGGATCGCTGTTTATGCGGTGAACGACGATATCCTGCCGCAGCAGGGCAATTCCCCGCACAAGCCAGGTCTGGGATTCCTCCCGCGAGAGCAGTGCGATCGACCCGGCGCGCCAGGCGGATTCCAGGGGCGTGTCCCGGCAGATGTACAGATTATGTATTTTTATGCCGGACACCGGCAGGCTGTTGACAAAGAGAATGGTTTGTTCGAAGTCCGCCAAATTCTCCCCCGGCAAGCCGGTGATGACATGGGCGCAGACTTTGATTCCCCGTTCCGCGGCTTTTTGGGCCCAGGTGGCGAAGCACGCTGCGTCATGTCTGCGGTTGATGCGTTGCAGGGTGCTGTCGTGCGCGGACTGCAGGCCCATGTCCAGCCAGAGTTCTTCGAAAGGCGCGCTGCGCAGGATATCCAATTTTTCCTCGTCAAGACAGTCCGGCCGGGTGCCGATGGCCAGGCCGACGAGATCCGGCAGCCCTGCCAGCTCCTGCAGCAGCGTCCGCAACCGTTCCGCAGGCCCATGGGTGTTGGAGAAGGACTGGAGGTATCCCAGAAAGCGCGTGTCCGTGTCGCGGTCCCGGGATAACTCCCGATACGCGAAATATTGATGACGCAAGGACATGCCGGCCTCGGCCAGGCCGGTTCCGGTTCCTTTCTGATTGCAGAATGCGCAGCCGCTGCGGGACAGGGTGCCGTCCCGGTTTGGGCATGAACTGCCGGCGTCCAGCGGAATTTTACGCACCCGTTGCCCAAAGCGCTGCTTGAAGTAAAGTGACAGTCGGTAGAATCTGTTGTGAGACATCGTTGGTATGATTAAGGTTTGTGCCTGGCAGTGGCGCGGGTTGCCTGCGCGTTGAAATTCGGATAGGCAGCGAGGCTCATTACACATCTTTTTTGGGCCCGTTCCATCAGTGTCCCGCAGTGGTCCGCGCTCCGGAACGGGCGACGCTTTTCCAGCCTACCGCGCTGAACATGATAAAAGAGGAAATATATGTCCAGGATTTTGGATAAGATTTTGGGTTTCTTTTCAAACGATCTGGCCATCGATCTCGGCACCGCGAACACCTGCGTCTATGTCAAGGGCAAGGGGATCGTTCTGCGCGAACCGTCCGTGGTCGCGGTAAAACGCGACAATCGAGGCAACAACAAGGTTTTGGCCGTGGGTAGCGAAGCCAAGCGAATGCTCGGCCGTACCCCCGGCAACATCGTGGCCATTCGTCCCATGAAGGACGGAGTCATCGCCGATTTCGAAGTGACCGAAGCCATGTTGCGCCATTTCATTTCCAAGGTGCATAACAGCCGCAGGCTGGTCCGGCCCCGCATCGTCATCTGCGTGCCCACCGGCATCACCCAGGTCGAAAAGCGTGCCGTGCGGGAATCCGCCCAGAGCGCCGGCGCGCGCGAGGTTTTTCTGATAGAGGAGCCCATGGCCGCGGCCATCGGCGCGGATCTGCCCATCACCGAGCCGACCTCGAACATGGTCGTCGATATCGGTGGCGGCACCACGGAAGTGGCGGTCATCTCCCTGGCCGGCATCGTCTATTCCAAGTCCGTGCGCATCGGCGGCGACAAGATGGACGAGGCGATTCTTCAGCACGTCAAACGCAAATACAACATGCTCATCGGCGAGAGTTCGGCCGAGGACATCAAGACGACCATCGGCTCCGCCTATCCCTTGGATCCGGAACTGGTCATGGACGTCAAGGGGCGTGACCTGGTTTCAGGCATTCCCCAGAACATAACCATCACCTCGGAAGAGGTTCGCAAGGCCATCTCCGAGCCCGTCGACTCCATCGTTCAGGCCGTACGCATCGCCCTGGAGCAGACTCCGCCTGAACTGGCGGCGGACATCGTCGACAGGGGCATCGTGCTGACCGGTGGCGGAGCGCTCTTGAAGGGTCTCGACAGCTTGCTGCGCGAGGAGACTTCCCTGCCCATCACCGTGGTCGACGATCCTCTTTCCACGGTGGCGCTGGGGTCGGGCAAGGTCTTGGACAATCTGGATGTCCTGCGCGAGGTAACCATCGAGTAGCGTGATGTCCCCTCGCTTCAAACGACTGTTCCTCTTTTTTTTTCTTCCGCTGTTCCTCTATTTTTCCATGTACACATGGAACTGGAAGACGGGATATCTCGATCGTCTGGCCGCCTTGACCGGGATGGAGCTGACCGGGTGGGTCCTGGCCCCGGGCAGATGGCTGCAGAACAATGTCGACGAATTCTGGTCGCGCTACGTCTATCTGGTCGGAGTGCGCCAGGAGAACGAGGATCTGGTCTTGCGGGTGCGGGAGCTTGAACAGGAGCTGGGCCGCATTTCCGAGAAGGCAAAATCCGCCGATCGCCTGACGTCCCTGTTGCAATTCAGCCCCGAACCCCCCTGGGAGATGCGCGGAGGCCGGGTCATCGGCCAGAAGCTTGGTCCCAACGCAATTCTGGAAACCATACTTGTCGATGTGGGACTGAGTCATGGCGTACGGCTCAATGACCCGGTCATTTCGCCCAAGGGCGTGGTCGGAAGAATCTCCAAGCCGGGCCTTCATTTTTCTTCCGTGGTGCTCTTGTCGGATCCTTCCAGCCGGATTCCCGTCATGACCAGCGAGGGACGCGTGCCGGCCATCGTGCAGGGCCAGGGCGCGGGAGCTTTCCTTGAGGTCAAGTTTATTCCCCGCAACGATCCGGTCAGCCCTGGCGAGATATTACTCAGCTCCGGCCTGGGCGGTGTTTTTCCCAAGGGCATACCCGTGGCCAGAGTGGTGGAAGTGACTCCGGCGGACGTCTCTCTTTTTCAGCGGGTGTATGCCGAACCTCTCCTCGCCTTGCGTTATTACGAGGAACTCCTGGTCCTGAGCCGTACGGACGGGTTCGACGCCGGTCAGCCCGTCATGTCTCCGGCCGTGACCAACGCGTCCTCTTCCGAGGCTCCCAAGGCTCCCGATAAAACTCCTGCAGCTTTGCCTGCGGCCGAGCCCGCCCCTGCGGCGGGCCCGTCGGAAGCACCTCCGTCCATACCTGAGCCGGCCACTGTAACACGGCACCCTGTGCGCAAGAAACCGTGAGACTTTCCGCCGCGCACCCCTCCACTTCGCGAAAGGGTCAAATCCCTGCGGTCATCTGGTGGACAGACTTTCTGATCATCGCCCTGTGGGCGCAGGAACTGTCCGGCGGTCTCGACTTCCTCTCTCCCGGAGTGCTTATCTGCCTGCAGTCCGGGCAGTGGTTGACCGCGCTGTGGATGGGCGTGCTGTGGGTCATTGTGCAGGAGGGCGGCGGCAATCTGGTTTTCGGCGTAAGTATCCTTTTTTATGCCGGGATGCTGATATTTTTTCTGCTTTCGAAATGGCTTCTCGAGCCGGAAAATCCTCTTTTCATTATTCTGTTCTCGCTGTTGCTGGCGTGCTGGTCATGGGTGGTGCTGAGCGGGGCAATCAGTTTCCAGGAACTGCCGCCCCGGACGTATTCGGCCTGGTCCTGGATTGCCAGGCAGTGGGCCGCCTACGTGGTTTTTTGGAGCGGAGCCCTGTTCATTTATCGGCGCGGGGGTAGAAATGGGCGCATTTAACACTCCCGAGCGGCCCCAGATATTTTCCGGTCCGCCGCTGTTGCTTGTGTTCCTGGTGGTCCTCTTTTGCATCTTCAGCATTCGTCTGTGGTATCTGCAAATCTACAAAAGCGATTTTTATCAAGGCCGCGCCCAGGAGAACCGAACCAGGCAGAGCACCATGTTTTCTCCACGAGGCATCATCCGGGATCGCACCGGAGAGTTGCTGGCGGAAAACAACCCGGCCTACGCCCTGGCGCTGGTGCGCGAGGACTGTCCGGACATTCCCAAGACGCTGGACCAGATCAGCCGGTGGACCGGCCAGCCTCGGGATGAACTGCATAAAGCCTTTGAGATCGGCCGCAAGCGGGTCAAGCATTTTGACGAACAGGTCATCGTGCCCAATATTCCGTTCGAGCTTGTGGCCCTGGTCGAGGCTCACCGGCAGGACTGGCCCGGGCTTGTCATCGCCGTGCGCCCCAAGCGTTCCTACGCATACGGAGCAACGCTGGCGCATGTCCTGGGTTACGTGGCCAGGGCCAACGAAGAGGAACTCATCAATGACCCGGACCTGCAACTGGGCGACAACGTCGGCAAGCAAGGCGTGGAGCTGATGCTTGAGCGCAGGTTGCGCGGAACCAAGGGGCTGCAGGAGTTCGAGGTCGATGCATCCGGGCGGGTGCTGTCCTCGCGGATTGTTTCTTCGCCGGTTATGGGCGAAGACTTGAATTTGAGCATCTCCCTGTCCTTGCAGGAGACCGCGACCAAGGCCCTGGGCGACCGTGCAGGCTCGGTCGTGGCCCTGGACGCCGACACGGGGGAGGTGTTGGCCCTGGTCAGTCTGCCCAGCTATGATCCCAATGAGTTTGTTGTCGGCATCAGTCATGCAAAGTGGAAGGAGCTGCTCGAAGATCCTCTGCATCCGTTGCAGAACCGGCCAGTGCAAAGCACCTATCCTCCCGGCTCCATCTTCAAGCTCGCGATAGGAGGGCTTGGGCTTGAGAGCGGCACGGTCAAGCCGTCCTCGACCGTGTTTTGTTCCGGCAGCTACAAGCTCGGCAAGCGAGTTTTTCGCTGTTGGAATAAAGGCGGGCACGGGACAACCGATTTTAAGAAGTCCCTGCGCGAATCGTGCGACGTCTATTATTATCAGCTTGGGGAACAGCTGGGCGTGGAAGCGATCAGCGACTTTGCGCTTCGCTGCGGATTCGGAGTCAAGACCGGCGTGGAACTGCCCCACGAGCGGGCCGGAAACATGCCCACGCCGGAATGGAAATTGAACCGCTTTGGAGAAAAATGGCAAGGCGGAGAGACTTTGAACTACGCCATCGGTCAGGGCTATACCCTGACCACACCTTTGCAGGTGGCCAGGTTTGTCGCGGCTTTGGTCAATGACGGGAAGATCCTGCGGCCAACGTTGCTTTTATCCGAGAAGCCCGACGTGGTGGGTGAACTGCCCATGCGTCCCGCGACCAGGAAGCTGATTCTCGACGCCATGGTGGCCACGGTGGAGGAGGAGCGGGGCACTGCCCGGGTTCTTCGCCGTCCCGGACTCAGGATCGGCGGCAAGACCGGCACGGCCCAGGTCGTCAAGCTTCTGGACAAGTACGAAAAGAAGAAGACAAACGAAATCCCCTACAAATACAGGGATCACGCCTGGATGGCCAGCTTCGGGGAAAAGGACGGGAAGCGTTTCGTAGTCGTGTCCATGGTCGAGCACGGCGGTCATGGCGGTTCGGATGCGGGGCCCGTGGCCGGCGCAGTGCTCGACGCTCTCTTGGGCGTTCAATCGGAAGAGTGACCAGGAAAAGAAATGTTCGATAGACGACTCATATTCCATATCAACTGGGGCCTTTTGAGCCTGATCGCGATCCTTTTTTGCATCGGGGTCATGAATCTTTATTCGGCCAGCACGCTGCGCCTTGCTTCCGGCCTGGAAATCGACACGTACTTCAACAAGCAATTGCTTTGGGGTGGGGTCGGGCTGTGCGTCATGACGGCGCTGGTGCTGGTTGATTACCGTCATTTGAAATCCGTTTCGTGGCCTTTTTTCATCCTTTGCCTGATTCTTCTGCTTGGGGTCAGCGTTGCCGGAAAAACCATTTACGGAGCCAAAAGATGGCTCGATCTCGGTTTTTTCAATCTCCAGCCCACGGAGTTGACCAAGATCGCGGTCCTGATCCTTGGCGCCAGGCTGATGGCCCGCATGGAGGGAAAGCTGGGCTGGCTCAACCTGGGCAAGGCGCTCCTTGTCGGCCTGGTGCCGGCGGTTCTGGTCGTCAAGCAGCCGGATCTTGGTTCGGCTTTGAACATCCTGCTCATTTTGGGGGGCATGGTTCTCTTCAAAGGCGTCACCGGTTCCGTGTTCAGGGTTTTGGTTGTCGCGTTGCCGGTCATGGTTCCATTCGGCTGGTTTTTTCTGCACGACTACCAAAAGCAGCGCATCATGACGTTTCTCGACCCGGGCAACGATCCTCTAGGGGCCGGGTACCATATCATTCAGTCCCAGATCGCAATCGGTTCGGGGGGCTTCTGGGGCAAGGGCTTCCTGGAAGGCACCCAGAGTCAGCTGCGCTTCCTGCCGGAAAAGCATACGGATTTCGCCTTCGCCGTGTTCGGCGAAGAGTGGGGGTTTTTCGGGGCCATGATCCTGCTCATCACGTTCTGCGCCTTTCTTTACCAGATTTACATTGTGACCATGGAAGCAAAAGATGACTTCGGAAGCTACCTCGCGGCGGGAGTCTTCTTTTATTTCTTTTGGCAAATTCTCATCAATATCGGTATGGTGCTCGGTATAATGCCTGTCGTCGGGATTCCGCTGCCCTTCATCAGCTACGGCGGCAGCGCGTCCGTGGTCAATTTTTGCATGATCGGGCTCGTCCTGAACGTGGCCATGCGCCGCTTTGTTTTCAAAAAAGGGTGATTCGTTGCCTTCGTGGTTTTCGCGCGGTCTGAATTTTTCCGGTCGCGCATGCGCAAGAAGGCGTGGTCGCGGCGTGCGCGGCCGCGCATTTTTTTTGAAAAGGAAAGCGCGAGCTAGACACGTGAAATTCCGAACAAACTACGAAAACCCATGCCCTGCCAATCATTTTGCTGATGCTTTGTCCAAAAAGATTTTGACACGAAATTGGGAATCAGATAGAGGCCCTGTGACTTTGAACAAAAATTCACAACCTATTTAGGGGGCGGCATGATTGATCTAGATTACACTTTTTTTGTTCAGCTCGTGAACTTTATGGTCATCCTGACGGTCTTGAATTTGATCCTGTACCGTCCCATCCGGGGGATCATCAAGAAACGGGCCGAGGTCATGAGCCAAAAGCTGGGAACCATCGAGGATTTCGCTGCCAAGGCGGAAGCCAAGCTTGAGAGCTACAAGGTCGCATTGAGCGGAGCCCGGGTCGAGGCTCAGCAGTTGCGCGTGACCTTGAAGGCCGAAGGTGCCGCGGTCGAGTCTACCGTTTTGGCCGAAGCCGGTGCCGAGGCCGCCGAAAAGGTCGCCGCCGCCCGAAAGGAGATCGACGGTCAAAAGCAGACAGCCCTCAAGGCTCTGCGCGGAGAAGTCGCCGCCTATGCCAAGAATGTCGCCGACAAGGTGCTGAGCAAGGCATAACGGACCGGGGATTTTTCTTATGTGTCATAGATTTACTTTTTCATATAAGGAGGGCGGAATTTTGAAAAAGTTCAAGACTGTCGGATTGGTGACGGCAGCACTGGTTCTCTGCGCGGCGATAGCTTTCGCCAGCGATGGA
>Ga0265295_1007335_pt1 | contig 12781 bp, 12 predicted proteins | sample Munlansysbiofilm_FD_192503 | JGI IMG/M metagenome (GOLD analysis project Ga0265295, IMG submission 192503) | Leachate microbial communities from a municipal landfill in Southern Ontario, Canada - Methane capture system biofilm | ecosystem: Engineered > Solid waste > Landfill > Unclassified ... | reverse complement strand
CTTGGCTTTAGTAGCTATCATATTTACAGGTAGTCGAAGTTTGTATGCTATAACAATCATTTATTTATTTGTCTTCTTTTATAAACACAAAAAACAAGCAATAAGATTACTACAAAAAACCTGGAAAAACCGTCTGCTCAAAACGCTTATTATCAGTTCATTAATCTTGATTTTGCCCTACTTCCTGAGTCGGATGGATAGTGTTAAAAATGTGTTTACTGATACCGGAAGCTTAACTTACCGATCAGAACTTAACCGGACAGTATTATCCATGTCTTATAAAAAACTACTTGGGTTTGGCTTGGATTTGACTCCATATTATCTAGCAAAAAGTTTAAAGACTGTAGACAGTCTCCCTGTGATTTTTGATCAAGCTCCTGCGCATAATATTCTTATTCAGATCTTGGCTGAAACCGGCATTTTTGCATTTATCTTTTTTATTATTTTTGTTTATTATTCCTTAAAAATTGGCTTTCAAGGAAAAAACAAATATTTTAGTTTAGCTGCGCTTTTTTATTTGTTAGCTGCTCAATTTCATCCAGTGTTCACCAATCACTATGAATTAACTGCTTTTTTCTTTTTATATTTGGGCTTAGGAATGTATGAAAAAAAATATAAATAAAAAAATTAGTCAGCTGTTTTTGTTGTTTATTATTATTGTTGTCCTTGCCTTAATTTCTTTCACTTACTTATATAAAAAAAGCCAAAATTGGCAATTTTATACAAATAAAAGCATTGGGCCAAACAACAAACTCAATATTTTTGATAATTTAATTTTTGACAAAAATACAGTTTTTTTTAATAGCCAAAACAATAATACTTATGCCTTAAATAAAAATAATGGTCAAATTAGTTGGATATTTAGTGCTGAATACTACAGTCCTTTTCCGCCAACAATTACTGATGATAAAGTTTTTTTAGCAAATTTTGACGGAAACATTTATTGTCTAGACAAAAATACTGGCAAAAAAATTTGGCAATTTAGCACAGAAGAACAATACCAGCCTGATACACCAGTGTTAAAATCAAGCAATCATGACCTGGTTTTTATCGGTTCGAGAAATGGAGCTCTGTACGCTTTAAACAGTGTCGATGGTTCATTGGTTTGGAAAAAACAATTTCAAGAACTCAATGCTTCTAAAGCTTTTATCGGAGGTTCAATTCATTTTGGTAGTATTTATCTTGATGATGATGCGGTTTATGTTTTTAATGCCGTAGAGAATAAATTTTTTTCAATTTCACAATTAGATGGGACAAGTAATTGGCAAATAGACAATCTAGAGTTCAGTTACAGATCACCAATGTTTTATCCAAATCACATTGTTATTAAACAAAATAAATATGTACTTAGCATTGATAAAAAAACTGGATCGATGCAAAAAATTAATCGCAGTGGGCAAGAAAATGTCGCTTGGGAAATATTTAAAATTGAGGACGATGAAGAACAACTATTGATTTTAGACGATCATGCTTTGCAAAAAATTGATATAAATTTTCGCGAGATAAAATGGACCGCAAATAATGTAGATAATGTTCTTTTTTGGCAAAATAATGCAGAATTTCCAAGTGTAAGAACTACTAAAGAGCAAGTTATTGCCCAAACTTTCTCAAGACTAGAAAATCAGAACATTTTGCTTTTCCTTGATTATCACACTGGCGCCATTACTAAAACACAAAAGGTTGATAACTGGATTAACAATCAATTATATGATGACGACAATATCTTTCTATCCACTGGTACGGGAGCGCTTTATTCAATCAATTCTGCTACTTCAGCCATAAACTGGAAAGTCACAATTGATGGTGAAACAGACTCACTGCATTTAATTAAAAATCAGCTGCTGGTAATTGCACTGAAACCTAGCGGAAAAATCTCTTTAACGTATTTAAATAAAGAAACAGGAGAACAAAAATGGACATATACGACTAATTTTATTAGTAATAAAAAAGATATCTATGTCAAAGATCAAGCAGTATTTATTTTTAACCAAGACAATACCTTGCTCAATAAGATTGATATTAGAAATAAACAGCCAAACGATAAAACAATAAAAAAAATAAATTTTGTTTATGATCAAGATCAAAACACTAAAGATCCTTACTTAAAAATTGAAAGGACAAATAACAAGCTATGGCAGCTAACAGAAAAAATTTCAACATTCACATATCGCTTCAAAAATTTTAAAAATATTTATGCTTTTAATTTTGATCAAGAAATTAAGAACGATGTTTTAGAAATTTCAATCACTCATGACGAAAATCTTTATCAAAATAAATTTACTGATTTAAAAATTGAAGCAGTTTTTGAAAAAGACAATAAGCAAGACAAAATAAAACTTGGTGGTTTTTATTACGATCACAACACTTGGAAAATTCGCTTCTCTGCTCCAAGCCCCGGACAGTATAAATATCAAATCAATATCAAAAGCCCCTTTACCGTCAAAAAATATTCTGGGACTATCGAGTTTAATGTGGGCAAAAAAGAAGTTATTAGCAGTCAACAAGGGTTATTGCTAATTAATAATAAAACAGTTTTCTTTCCTTTAGGAATACAGAGTTCCTTTGCAGACCGGAATTATAACGGGAACATGATGGACACAATGAGTGATTCTGCAAGCGATAAACCCGTTTCAGATGCAAATGAGTTTTCTTATCTAAATATTGATGATTATCTTGACTTATACCAAGCAGAGGCCAAAATTAATATTTTTCGCTATGGAGTTGATCATTGGACAATGCCCCTCTGGCACTCAATTGACCCAAAAAACATTATTTTAAGCGTCAATGGAGGTAAATTTGGCGACACCCTAATAGAAAAATTAAAAAATAGAGATATGAAAATTATCATGACAATTTTTGGCTTTTATCCTCCCTATCGTTCTTATGAAGAAATTAGCGATAAAAATAATCAACAAGCTCTGAAATTTTATCTAGATTACGTGATTGCCCGTTACTCTGCCAATATCGATTTATGGGAATTAAGCAATGAAGCCGAAGCTCATGAACTTTGGTATGAGTTTGTTATAGATTATTTAAAAGAAAATGATCCCTACCACCATCCAATTAGCACTAACTGGGAAACCGAGTCAGCAAAAGATTTGGACTTTTTATCGGTGCATTGGTACAACCCCGACATCACAGATCCCGGTCATTTAGCTAATCAAATGGGATATGTAAATCAGAAATATAATAATCAAGAAAAAGCTGTCTTGATTAGTGAATTTGGTTTCAAAAATGTTAGTTATTTTGCTAATTCTGCGGAAAGCATGAGAGTGCTGAGTTGGTTGGCTAGTTTCCAAAACATGGGTTTAATTTTTTGGACTCAAGGTCAAAATGGCATCTACAAAGATCCAGATAATGCTAATATTTATTTAGGACCAAAAGAAAGAGTTTATTTGCGCAATCTGCAAGAATTTTTACCAAAAAATTTAGCAATACCAGTTGCAAAGGAAATGCTGGTAATTGCAGAATCACACACTCAAGCTTATTTATTAAGAAACCAAGATTACATCTTAGCCTATTTGTTAAAATTAGATGAAAGTCAAGAAAAAAATGCCTGGCTAAATTTAAATTTAAATAATAAGGCTAAATTAGAGTGGATTGAGCCAAAAACAGGCAATATTTTGGCAGAAAGTAGCTTAGAAAAGGGTGAGCAAAACATTCACATTCCAGATTTTGACTTAGATCTTGCCATGAAAATTACTTATTTAAATAATGAATAATTATTGATGTTAAAAAATAAAGTAATTATTATCCCAATCGAAAATGCCTGGGATCACAGTGCTGATTTTTTGCGCCAAACCGCCTTTGTTTTGAGCAAACAGAATTTAGTTTACATTTACGACCATAATAATCATTATTTTTTTGGCAAAAAAAAGCGAAAAAACCTTTACCCAAATTACAAAAACATCATATTTCATCAAGTGAAATATTATTTGCCTTTTGAGAGATTTAAAATTATTGATAAATTTAATCGCTGGCTAAGTTTTAAATTATTTTTAGCAAAACATCGTCGTGCAGATAAAATTTTGTGGATTTTTTATCCAAATTATTATGCTTTTGCACAAGTAAATAGTCAAAAAATGCTAAAAATTTATGATTGTGTTGACTATAGCGAAAATCAGCAAGAAGAAAATATTTTGATCAACAGCGTTGATTATTTTTTTGTTAACTCAAAAGCTTTAAAAAACTTGTATGTAAAAAGGAGACTTAATAAGCAAGCAATTTATATTGACGCCCAAGGATTTTTCCAACCCGATGATAAAAAAATAAAATCAGTACCACTTAAAAAAAACAAAAAGAAAACTGTAATTGGTTATATTGGTGGTCTTAATTGTCGCTTAGACTACCCATTACTTGATCAATTAATCAGCAATCATCCAGAATGGCTATTTGTATTTTATGGCCCAGAACAAAAAAATATTGAGAAAGATAAAATTTACCACACTCAAAAATGGATTAAAAAATTAAAAAAACACAAAAATACTCTTTTTGGCTATAGTAATGATCGATATTTCATTTATGGCCTCATAAAAAGCTTTGATATAGCGATTATTCCTTATAATCTAGATTTAATTTTCAATTTATATTGTTATCCAATGAAAATTTTTGAATATTTGTATCTGGGGGTGCCGGTCGTAAGCAGTGCTATTCTTGAATTAAAAGAAAAACGTTTTGATGGGCTAATTAGCATTGCCAATAATTATAAAAGTTGGGAAAACAGCATAGAAAAATTGTTAAAAAACAAAATGCCTACTAAAAAACAAAGACGACAAAGAGAGCTAGCAATAAAAAATAGTTGGCAAGATAAAATTAAAAAAATAACTAAGGTGCTAGATTTTTAATTATTTACTTTTTGCTGACAACCGAGGAATTGTTAAAAGAAAGCGGCTTCGCGAATTGGGCGCAAAAGAATCAAGTTTGATATTTGAGATAAGCAAGTTTGCCCCTGATATATAAATATGTAGTGTAAAAAATTCTTGCCATTTCTTTACTATACTTTCAAATTGAAGTGCAAAGCCTAAGTTTAAGATAAATTTGCCATTTTTATTAAGCGCACTTTGAATATCTTTGATAAATGCTCGATCAACGACTCCTTTATTAAGTTCATAGGCATCAAACATGTCTATAATTATTAAATCATAGGGTCCATCAACTAATTTTGAAAACTTTAAGCCATCACCCTGCATTAAATTTATCCCACGGCTATTTTTTAAAAAATATTTTTTTGCCCATTCGATCATCGTTGGATTATATTCAATGACATCAACTTTTTTGCCTATTTTATTTTCAACAAAATAACTAGCTAAAGAACAACCTGCTCCACCCAAAAGCAATATTTGTTGTAAAAATAAGCTTGCAGTTAAATCTCGCATTATTTGTAAAAAAAATACTTCTTTAGAACCGCCACTTAAAAGCGGAGATCTACTAATGAAACCTTGACTCTCGGGTTGAGAAATTTCTCGAAAACTTTTTTTTAAACTTCGCGGATAGATAAAATCGCGCACGTGATAAATGTTTCCATCAATATTGCGTTTATCTAACAAAATAAAAAAACCTTCAGTAAAAATTTGACAAACAATTCGTACAAGGTAACAAATGAGTATTCCAATAAAAATTAAGGCTATTGAGCGACTGAGATACAAATCAGCAAATAAAATTAAAGATAAAAGTATACAAAAAAAAATAAAAAATCCTTTTAAGTTTAAACCATTTTTTAGATACATTTGTCTCAAATTATATCATGGTCATAAGACATTATTTTCTTTGCTATAATTCTTTGACTTGTAAATTTAAGGTGCGTTATTCTATAAGAACATAATATTTTTGATATGAAATTTTTAAATTATTTTAAAATAATCCTAAGCAAAATCGGACTGAGAGAGCTTTTTATTGACTGGGGTTTGATTCATCCAGAATTACAACAAAGCCTGATTAAGAGAAAAATCTCTAAAAAATTAATTAAAATTTATGATGGAGACGAGGGTCACGCGGTTAATTTCACTCAATACTCTTTAGGATTTGGCTATATTCACTACGCATTTATTCGCAACATAAAAGCTAAAAATATCTTGTGTATCGGCTCTTGCAAAGGTTATATTCCTGCCATACTGGCTTTAGCTTGCAAAGATAATCAATTTGGCAGCGTTGACTTTGTTGATGCTGCTTACAGTCAATACAATAAAAAAGACAGTAAAAAACATTGGCGTGGTATTGGCTTCTGGAAAGAAATTGATCCCAAAAAACATTTTGCTAAAATTAAAGTAGATCAATATATTGATACTTATGTTATGACTTCGGAAGAATATGCAAAAAAATTCCCCAAGAAAAAATACCAATATATTTACATCGACGGCGATCATTCTTATGAAGGAGTAAAGCTCGATTACAAATTATTTTGGCCCAAACTTGAAAAAAATGGTTTTATGGTTTTTCACGATGTAGTGGCTAAGGGATATTTAGATAAAGGTTTGTTTGGTGCTTGGAAATTTTGGCAAGAGTTGAAAAATAAAAATAAAATAATTTTTCCTTTTCCTAAGGAATCTGGTCTAGGAATTTTACAAAAGGATTGAGACAGTGAAGAAAAGTCATCAAACAGATCTAAACACCATCAGTAAACAAGTGTTTGATAAAAAACTAAAAAAGCGTAATTTTGAGGATCCTAAGCTTATTAGTTCAATCGAAAAACATTTTATAGAAAAACGCGGCTATGTATTTAAAATGCCAAAACCAGGAGAATCAGTAATATTACTCTATTCCGGCGGTTTGGATTCAACAATAGCCTGGGCTTATCTTATTGAAAAATATAAATTACATGTTTATCCATTGATATTTAAAGGAGAAACAAGAAAAAACTTGGGACAAGCAAAAGCTATTCATTTTTTTAAAAAATATTTTAAAAAAAGATATAGCGATTATTATCATAAACCTCTAGAAATTAACAGTAATTTTTTTCCATCAAAGCTTTTTAAACAAATGTTTAATCCAAACAAAATTCATCCAGAGACATTATTTAATTATTTGACATATGATCACAAATCTTTTAAATTTGATAAATTTCTTCCGGGCACAGCCGCTTTTACTCCAATTTCTGCTGCCATATATCAAAAATATCTCGAAAATCAATATAATATAAAAATCCAAGCTATTTTTTTAGCGGTCCTTGCTGGAGATGGAACTGAAATTCCATCACAAAGTTTTACCTATTTGCGCAAGACCCTGCTCTTTTTAGATGAATTTATTCCTACAGGAAATTTACAAATTGCTTCGATTTTTTTTGAAAAAGAAATAGGCCTGTTTTGTGAAAAAAAAGACATTATCAAATTGGGAGCTAAAACACTTAAGATCCCCTTAGAAAAAACCTATAGCTGTTATGCAAACAAATTGTTTCACTGCAATAACTGTCTAGCTTGCTATTCAAGGCACTTAGAGTTTAAGAAAGCAAATATTGTTGACAAAACCATGTACTATGATAAGCTTTTTATAGTAAAAAAAATGTCTGAATTTAGACATTGGATAAAGTATTATTTATTAAAAGGAAAAACTTTATGCGAACATATCAAGCGCCAAGTTGTGAAAAGGTTTTAATCTCTGCATTATGCGCTGAGATATCACCATTCTAAAACAGCTTAATTTTGAGGCTATTTTTTTGGATTCGTAGGTATGGTTTATTGTCACTCTGATTCCGTCTTTTCAAAAGTAATAGATAATTCTCTTTGTTTATTAAAAAACAAAGACAAGTATGTCTATAAATTGAATGAAACAGCTAGTTTTTTGTGGCAAATGCTGGAAAAAGAAACCCCAAGTGAAGATTTGAGTCAAGCTTTAAGTAAAAAATACAATATCCCCTTGGAGCAAGCATCCAGCGATGTAGATAGTTTTTTAACTTATTGGCTAAAAGAAAAATTAATTAAAAAAGTTGTTCAATAATCGCAATCTAAACAACAATCTTTGCCAAATAATAAATAATCGCTTATCAAAATAGCTAATCTCATGATTTCTTTTTGATTTAGAAACAGCTAAACCGACAAAGTCTTTTTTGGCAACTGGATCAAAATCAGCAACACTCAAATTATCACCCATGGTCACCAACTTAATGCTAGGCTTGTTTTTTGTATATAGTTTTTTAATAACTCGGTGAATAATTAATTCTTTGTCAAAATCTCGATAAAAACAAATTATGTCTCCAGTTTTAGTTTTAGCAAACTGAGTTCTCTCCACCCAAACACCATCTCCGATCAAAAACAATGGCGCCATACTATCACTTTTTATTTTTACTTGAAACATCGCGCCAATTGGCAAATTTAAAAATAACTTTGCAGAATTTAAAGTGTTTTTACTCATTTTTTAGCATGATTAGCTTATTACAGTTTTCATTTAGATATTGCAGCTGATGGCTAACCAACAACAGTGTTGCTCCATTAGCAAACATGTCCTTCATCAATCGATTAGTTTTTTTTCTAAAATTTTCGTCACCCATGCTAATCACTTCGTCCAATAATAGAATATCTGGCTCGGCATGAACAGCAATACTAAAGCCTAAGCGCAAGCGCATACCACTAGAATAGGTATACAAGGGCGCAGTAATAAAATCGCCAATATCAGCAAAATCAATAATCTGCTTGAGTTTTTGTTCAATTTCTGTTTTTGACATACCCACAATTAGGCCATTTAAAAATATATTTTCTTGACCGGTTAAGTCGGGATGAAAACCAGCATCTAGGCTAATGAGAGAAACAATTTTACCTTTTGTTTGAACAGTCCCACTAGTTGGCTCACAAATACCGGCAATAATTTTCAATAAAGTGGTCTTACCAGCTCCATTAGGTCCATAAAAACCCACTTTTTCTCCCTTATGAATCGTTAAATTCAGGTCTTTGAGCGCCCAAAATTCTTCTTTTTTTTGAAAATGCAACATTCGACTCACATCTTCTGCAAGAGTCGGTTTTTCATGGGTGATGGTATATTTTTTACTAATATTAGATAAAGAAATTACTACCTCATCACTGATTTTTTTTCTGCGAATAATTGTTTCTGTTATTTTTGTCATTTGAATCCAAAATTATAACCAATCATCAAAGTTTTTACTTTCTTTTTGAAATACTCGCAGGCCCAAATAAAAAACACAAATAATAATCACAACCGCTACCCAAATAAAATTGGGTAAAGTTATAGGCAAACCCATCAGCGCATAGTGAAACATCTCAATAATAGCTGTCATTGGATTTAAATAGAAAAGCGGTTGTAAAAATTCTGGTAATAAATTTAGTGCATAAACTACTGGCGTCGCATAAAACCACAACATGACGGCCAGGCCCACCATAAAATTAATATCGCGAAAGCGCACATTGAGGGAAGAAGTAAACAAAGAAAAACCAACGGTAAAAAAAACTAATAATAATATGGCCGGCACTACCCACAACATTCTCAACACATAAAACATTAATTGCATTAACCCATAACCCTCCAGTAATAACTTATCGCCAATTAGTGCCACAATTAACAAAAGTAGCGCTACTGCAAAATGAAAAAGATTAGAAAAAATGATTGATAAAACAATGCTTTCTCTGGGAAATTTGGCCTTTTTAATTAAACTTCCTTCATAAAAAAAAGCCGGAGTAGTTTTCGTTAAACTTTGCGCAAAAAAATTCCAAGGCAAAAGTCCAGCAAATAAATATAAAAAATAATTATCAACTTTAACTGGCACAAAAAATTGGAAAACAAAACCCATCACCAACATTTGCAATAATGGATTTAACACAACCCATAAAAAACCAAAGCTGGCCCTTTTGTATCGAGCCTTAATTTCCTTTTGGGTCATAGCAGACAGAAAATCCAACCAGTGGCGCTGTTTTTTGCTCAACTTCATAAATAATTTAATTGCTAGTTTTCTCTTAAAACACTCAAATAATAACATAAAAAAGCATTAAGGCTATCTTTAATTAGCTTTTTCGATAAAATATTTGCATATTACTGAACTTGCCTGCAATGAGCATTAGCAAATGAAAAATTACAACTTTATTCATCATAGTTTTAAGGGTTTTTTGAAATACTTTATCGATCTAATTTTGGCTTTAATCGCTTTATGCGTTTTGTTGCCTTTTTTTATTATTTTTTGGCCAATTTTGCTTTGGCAAATTGGTTCACCAATTATTTTTAAACAAAAAAGAACTGGAAAAAATGGGAAAGTTTTTACCATTTATAAATTTCGTACTATGGTAAAAAATGCAGAATTAATCCGCGCCAAGGATCGAGCTAAGCTTGCTAAATTAAATTATGCCCCACTGCCAATGTTTAAAATTGGCGACGATCCGCGTTTTATTAAATTCGGCAGATTCCTATCTCGCAGTGGTTTAGACGAACTTCCGCAACTAATCAACATTATTAAAGGAGAAATGTCCCTGATTGGACCAAGGCCGCTACCAGTTGCCGAAGCTAATTCTTTAAAAAAGATTGATGCCGACTGGTATGCTTGGCGACATCAAGTTAAGCCTGGTTTGTTCTCGCTGTGGGTTTTAGATGACAAAAGACATCAAGATCTAAAAACCTGGAAAAAATTAGAACGAGAAACATTAAAACTTAATCTAGCTCAGCAATATTTATTAATTTTTAAAGTAATTTTTTTACAATTACAAAGGATTTTGCAATTTAATTGATCATTTCTAAAAATAAACAAAAATAAATGCTGTATCTTTACAATTAATTACTACTTGCTTAAGATACTAAAAATGTATTATGCTTAGTTATTAGCAATTTGTGATTGTGTATTTAATAACATATGTCTGATCTAAGCAACTTTCTACCAAAAAACCATCTAAAAACTCCAGCAGAAAATGAAATGATCAAACCCATTAGTTCTCTAAACATGCCTAAACATGATCTGCCTCAGAATTCTGCAGTGGGTGGTGCTGGCAATTTAGCAAATAATAATTCGGCAGCAAACACCTCTTCTCCAGAGAATAAGCTTGCAGAAACAAATACTACTGGAGGAGAAGCTGGTGGAAAAACTACAAAAAAAATTAAAACAAAAACATCATCCAAGAAAAAAAATATCCTTCTATTGTTGGCATTATTATTTCTTCTGGTCGGCAGTGGAGCTGGCTTACTGCTAATGAGACAGCGTCAAGATACGAGACAAGAAGCTTACCTAATCTCTATAACTCCAAGCCCCTCTCCTCGTATAACCCAGCCTCCTGGCGGAGGTAATTTTTGTGGCCCAAGTGCTCATGGCACTTATTGTGCGGCTTGTCGTAATAAGCCGGGAGGTTGCACACCGCGTGAAAAGTGGATGGGAGACTGTGTTGTGTATTGGTGCTTTGAAGGCAACCCAAGTGGGCGGGGTTGTGATTGGGAGGATATTAAGGATTTTCCAGATGAGGGTCAGGATTTTGGAAAATGCACTGATTTACTAAACTGGGCACGAACCAATCCAAAAGTGCCTGGCTGTTGGCAAGTAGATACTGTTGATATGGACCATCATTATTGTGAAGTAATGGGCTGTAAAAGCTATGAGCATGATTTAAGTAAATGTGGATCAATAAAACCAACCGTTCCACCAACAACAGTGCCACCAACAACGGTGCCACCAACCATAACAACTGTTCCGCCAACAACGGTACCGCCAACTATAACAACTGCTCCACCAACAACGGTGCCACCAACCAGGCCACCAACACCAGGAGTTTCAACAACGGTGCAACCGACTGTAACGCCAACAACAGTGCCACCAACAATAACTGGCACACTTGCTCCAACATCAACTGGTACTCCTGCGCCTACAACTGAGCCGACAAAAGATCCAACATCTGCGCCAAGTACTCCTACACCAATAATTACGCAAGTGATTACTACTGTTGGCTGTAATGAAGCCTGTAATGAAAACGCCGACTGTGCCAATATTAGTCACATTTGTTATGAAGGTTTTTGTCGCCTAGATGTGAACCCAACTGACGTTAATTGTCGACTAGCTGACGGTGGCAATGTTATAGAAAGAGCTGTAACTGTGCCAACCGAATCTGGTTTTGCCGACTGGTTTAACTTCATTAAAGTTGGCTTCGGCATTCTCGGCTTAGGAGCTTTATTACTACTGCTTCTATAAAGTGTTGCTTTTATAGAAAAGAAAACTTTATAGAAAATTAGTAAATAAGTTTTCTCCAGTTGTTTGCTATAATGCATGTCAAGCGCGTGTGTAGCTCAATCGGTTAGAGCTCCAAGCTTATACCTTGGCGGTTTTAGGTTCGAGTCCTAACACACGCACCATTATGAAATTACTGTCCAATTTTTTTAAGATACTGTTAGTTTGTGTGCTTTTATTAGTCCTCAGTCTTTTTCTTTATCAAAAAGGTTGGCTGAAAAGCCATCCTCTGCAGGCGCAGCTGGCCCAATTTCAGGAAGGCAAGATAAAAAGCCCCGCTGATTTCATTAATTCTTTTAAGAAAAAAGATGAGCTTAACTTAGAATTAGATCAATTAAGCAGCAATGCTGGCGAACAAATTAAGATTACCACGCAAAAAGCTATCGAAGCGGGAAAAGTTGCCCAAGAATTTATTGCTGGATCAATTAAAACTGATGAGTCATCAGATAAAAACTTAGGAGAAAAAGCTTTTGAATATGGCCAGTATGTTTATTGCAAAGCTGTTGTCGATGATTGGGAACAACAACTTGAGAAAAATAACTCTGCAAGTGAAACGCAAGATGTTGACACGCAAGCTACTGACGAGGCACAAGACCCTGATGCGACCGTTGAGGAAAATTAGCAGAAAATCAAGAATAAAATCCTAGT
>Ga0265295_1007334_pt1 | contig 12781 bp, 9 predicted proteins | sample Munlansysbiofilm_FD_192503 | JGI IMG/M metagenome (GOLD analysis project Ga0265295, IMG submission 192503) | Leachate microbial communities from a municipal landfill in Southern Ontario, Canada - Methane capture system biofilm | ecosystem: Engineered > Solid waste > Landfill > Unclassified ... | reverse complement strand
CGACAAGCAGTTGTCGTTTTCTTGACGGTTCTCACCCCATAGGGTACAAAATATCAGCTTGGACTTTTTTTATCTCTTGTAGTATTTCATTAGATAGTTTTACTTCAAGTGCTTTTAGTGATTCATCTAGCTGAGATAGTTTTGTAGCTCCAATTATAGTAGATGCTACAAAATCAAAGCTCATACTCCATGCCACAGCCAAAGTTACTGGTGACATACCATGTTTTTTTGCGATTTCTACAAATTTTGCAGTTGAAGCCAAAGATTTTTCATTTACAAACCTTGTAGCTTGAGATTGAACTCTTGGGTTTTTGTTTTTTAGATACCAAGCATATCTTGCATTTTCATCTATAAAAGGCTGATTGTATTTTCCACTTAGAACTCCTCCAGCTATTGGAGAGTATGGAAGAAGTGATATTTGCTCTTTTTTACACACATTTGCAATCTCATCTAGAAATCTAGGGTTATTGAGTGAAAAGTTGTTTTGAATAGATTCAAATCTGGCTAATTTTTCGTACTTTGCCACTTCATTTGCTTTTGTAAGTCCATAAGCTGTGTCATTTGAAGTACCTATATATCGCACTTTACCTTCATGCACCAACTCATCAAAAGCTCTCAATGACTCCTCTATAGGTACCAAAGTATCAGGCCAATGCATCTGATAAAGGTCTATATAATCAGTCCTAAGCCTTTTTAGACTCCCCTCAACTGCTCTTTTGATATGAAATCTATCTATTGCAGTGAGTCCATGACGAATTGGTGGTACAAACCATCCATTGGCAGCTCCTGCTATCTTAGTAGCCAATATTATACTATCTCGTGGTTTGGTAGCCAACCACTCCCCTACCCACTCTTCAGTAATTCCAACCAACTCACCACTTGGAGGCACTGGATAAATCTCAGCCGTATCATAAAAATTTATCCCTTTATCATACACATACTCTAGTATCCTAAAAGCCTCTTGTTTATCACAACTAGTCCCAAATGTCATTGTCCCCATACAAATAGGAGTCACCCTAAGCCCACTTCTTCCAATATATCTATAATTCATCACCCCTACTCCTCTACTCTCTGCCATCTACCACCTGCCCTCTATGTTCTTAAACATCAAGCTGTGAAGGCAATAAATTCTCTCTTGCATACTGCAAATGCAACCCTTTATCATAAAAAAACTGTACCAAATCACCATCAAGTTCCCCATCTTTTATCATAAAACTGATAATTTTCATTATCTCACTCATCGTTTTAGCTTCTTTATATGGTCTATCACTAGCACTCAAAGCCTCAAATATATCAGCAACTGCTAATATTCTAGTCTCCAAACTCAAATGTTCAGCATCTAAACCGTTTGGATACCCTTTGCCATTTAATTTTTCATGATGCCCTGATGCAATAGAAGGAACACGAGATAATTTTTTTGGAAATGGTAGTTCACTAAGCATTTTATCACTTATGAAGGCATGGTCATGCATTATTTCTATTTCTTCTGGTGTTAATGTACCTTTTTTTATAGATAAATTATAGACTTCATCATCTGTAAGTATATTTTGTTTTTTACCATTTAAAACTATCTCGTATTGAGCTATTTTATTAAGTCTTTCTATTTTATCTCCACTCATAAATTCACCACCAATATTTATAAGTTTCAAGAAAGCAAAATCATCATCAATTTGCTGTAATATATCTGTATCAACTACCAAAGATTTCTCAAAAGCTTGAAGTTTCATTTGTGTTTTTAATAATTCAAATTTAGTCTCTATTACATTGATTCTATCATATAAAGTCTCAAGTTTTGTAGCTTTGTCCATAATATGTGCTGGAGTTGTAATCTTACCAACATCATGCATCAAAGCTGATATGTGAATCTCTTTAAGCGTATCTTTATCATAAAACACATCTTTGTATATTGTATCATCATCATTTATTTCTTTAGCTATCATATCTGCCAAAATTGCCACTTTTTTGACATGTCCACCAGTGTGTGGGGATTTAGCATCGACTGCTGTTGCAATACTTCGTATAAAAGCATCAAGCAAAGCTTCCAAACTATTAATAAGCTTGACATTTGTTATTGCAACTGCTGCTTGTGAAGCTAAAGCACTTACACCAAATTCATCATGACCATTGTATGAAACTATATCTCCATAATTATTTTGTCTATTGATGAGCTGACATACACCTATTACCTCATCATCTTTGTTTTTCAAAGGAATTACCAACATAGATTTAGAACGATAACCTGTAGTTTCATCAAATTTTTTAGTTCCAACAAAATTATAATCCTTTGAAAGATATACATCATCTATATTTATTGTTTCACCCTCTACTGCACACATTACAGCAACCATTTGTTTATTTGGATTCCCATTCTCATCATACAGACTAAGTGATGGCCAAGTTATATTTGATGATGTACCACCCATTTTTATACCCAAAGAAGTAGTAATAACAACCTTAAATTCAAGTGATTTACCATCTTCACTCATCATATAAAGTGTTCCTGCATCACTATTTGAATATTTTATTGCTTGTTCAAGTATCATTTGAAGTAATTTATGAATATCTCTTTCGTATGATAATGCAACGCTTATTTCATTTAGTCTTTGGATATGTTCTGATTGTTCATTTATTTTTATTGTTAAATCTCGTTGCTCATCATAATTCATTACTCCACAATTATCTATACTATCAAGATTTATATATTGATAATCATGTAATACTTCTATCTTAGTATCTATATCCATAAGCTCTTTTTTTATTTCATCACCATAACCATTTTTGATATGCTGAACATATATTTTTATATCATCTCTATTTAGTTTACTTAGTTCTTGCGATAAAATCTTTGGTGTGTAATGTTTACTTATATTAGCCAATTTTTCATAAATAGAAGGGAATGAAACTTCAGTTACAAGTTTATTAATAGTAGTTTTAGTATTTAAAATATTCCAAATATTGTCACATTTATAAGTATCAGATGTTATCATTAACTCATCATTTATTATGTACCCACAGCTTCCTTCCATATGATTATTTTCAAAAGGGGTAAACTCAACACCACCAATATTGTATGTTTTATCATATTCTAGCTCTACAAACTCTATTACCTTTTCTTTAGAATCTATGAGAGATATAGATGAAAAATCTGGCCAAATATAGTTATTAAAAATATTCGTTTTTATTGTCTCAATATTTTCTTTTATAGAATATATTTTTATAGTATCACTAAAATGTGAATAATAACTATCCAAAATTATAGGCAAATCAGCAATATGGTCAAAATGTGTATGCGTTAGTAAAATATGTTTTATTTTAACTATATTTTCACCCAAACCATTTATAAGATTACCACAATCTACTACAATTTCATCAGTAATTAGGAATGATGTTAAATTAGTTGTTATAGATTTACTACCATTTGCACCTAAAATTTGCATAAGGGATCCTTCAATATAAAAATTTTTATTCATTCTATCATAATTTTTATAATAATTAAAGTAAATATAGTATATAATCGTTCCAATTATAAAACAAAAAGAGGTTTATTATGAAAAAAATCTTTCTTTTACTTCTATTATTTACCATCTCCCTATTTGCAAATATAGGTGAAATTAGCGCTTTTAGCGGTGATGTAAATATAAATAGAAATACACAATCACTAAAGGCAACAGTTGGCTTTATCTTAAAAGAAAAAGATATTGTCAAAACTTCAGACAACTCCAAAGCTCAAGTTGTTTTTGAAGATGGTACAGTAATAAGTATTGGTAAAAATGCCATCTTAGATATTACAGAGTTTGTAAATGACACAACCAATCCATCAAATTCTAAAACTGATTTGAGAGTACTAGAAGGTGCTTTCAAAACTATCACTGGTGGTATAGGAAAAGTTGCACCTGATAGATTTAAACTCAAAACCAAAAGTGCAAGTATAGGAATCCGTGGTACTATTATCTATGGAAATCAATCAATGATAGCTTGTACACAAGGTGAAATAGAAGTTAAAGTTGGTGATGAAAGCCACATACTACCTGCAGGGATGATGACAAAAATAGAAGATGGTAGCCTTGGCGACCCAGAACCAATAGAAGATGATGATTTAGGAGATATAGAGATAGATATATCAGATGGTAGTGAACCTAATGATGACAATACACCTCCTCAAGACAATCAAGATGAAGGTAGCCAACAAGAAGGTACAGAGGAAGGCGAAGAAGATATAGAGATAGAACCTCTTCCTACACAAGATGATAGTCAAGATTCATTACCCAAATCACCAACTCCGACTCCAACTCAAGATAATCCAGCAAATACTGAAGACCTTAGTCAAAACATAAATGATGATACCACAAAAAATACATTTCAAGAAGTTGTAAATAATCAAGAAGAAGAGGAAGAACCTGTTGTTCCGCCTGTTGTTCCTCCTGTATTACCATCTGATTATACCCTAAATGGATACATTGCCAATTATCGGTATGACCCAATTTTATCTTCAGCAGTAAAAGATTTCAATAATGACTCTACTGTTACTATCACACCTATAGAGTTTGATGCCAATGATAAAATATCTGCTAGCTTGTACTCTTCTTATGTAGATAATGAAGAAGATTTTTTATACGATATATCTACTACTTCATATAGTAATAGTAGCTTAATAAGTTTCTATTATGATGATACTTATGATACAAAAATTACCATAGATAATAAAGGTGAATTTGTAACTCTTTTGAGAAATTATGATAATATGCAAACATATGAAACTGTTCAGACTTTAGGGTATTATGGTAAATCACCTACAATAAGTGCTTTGGAAACAAATAAGATATACACCTACACTAGTTTTGCAGAGTTTTATTTACCAGAGTATGGAAGCGGTGATTTATATTTTGGTGATTCCCTCAATCAAACCATATATTTAAATAGTACAAATAAAAGTATTTTTCTAGATAATGATACATATATTACACAATATGATGTAAATATTCCTCACAATGTTACATATGGAAGTGAGTTTACTTTACTTAAACTCAATGCTAATGGCACACTAAGTGGCTCACGCTACTATACAAATGGTTTTGGTGAAGGCTATCTTCGTGAAAGCAATGGCACAATATCTGGAAGTTTATATGGTAGCGAACTTCAAGGATTAGGTTTTACTAGTATTGGAACTAATACACACAACTTCAGTGATGATGGCACATATAACCAAATAAACTCAGCTTATTTAGATACCATAACCGCTACTACAAATACAGGTACACTTGAAATGAATGGTTACTTAAGCGGTTTTGGTAACTTTTATGAAATTAGTCAGTTTATGGGTGGATATATGACTAATGGTTCAACTATAATAATAGATGAATTATTTTCTTTTAGCATAGATAAAAGCTCTGGTGTAATTACAGCGGACAATGAACTAGGATATACTACTCAAAATGGACATATTGATAACTTAACTATGGGGACTAGTGGCTCTTATTATATAGACCAAGATAAATTTGGGTCTTTATTTGATAGTTATGATGTTTATTTACCAGTTGGCGGTAGTGATGATGTATACAACTTAGACACTGGTTGGTTTTTCTCTATTCCTGATAGTTATGATTCCTCTTCAAATACATTGAGTTATAACCTTGATGATGATACAAGCTGGGGATATTGGACGGCAACATTGTTCAAAGATGGTAGCAATACCGATTATATATACAATGTAAATAATATGTCCACATGGGTAGCAGGTATCGAAACTGCATCAAGTGCTATACCTACAACTGGCAGTGCAGATTTTAGCGGGCATATTCTTGGCAGTGTCCAAGACAATGCTATTAACAATGCAATTGTACCAATTTTAATGAACAGCACAAATTCAATATCTGCAAATATTGACTTTGGAAGTGGTGCTATGACAGGTAGTATATCATTCGAAGATGCTGCTGGATTTTCTTGGAGTGGAACATTATCTGGAGGTCATGATGCTGGTATGTTTAATGGTGCAATAACTGGTACAGTAAGTAATCCTGACTTATCTTTTACTGCTCCACTAGATAACAGCGTTTATTCAGGTAATATCTATGGTGAAAATGAAATCAAAGCTATAGGTGGTAACTTTTCTATGCAAGATAGTGATGGCATAATAACTGCCAATGGTGTATTTAAAGCAACAGGAGGATTAACACTACCATGAAAAAGCTATTATTAACAACAACATTTCTAGCTAGTCTAACATTTGCAAATCAAGATGCAACTATAGCTCAAAATATTATACAAAAAGCCATGAAAAGCTATCAAGACAAAAACTATAAAGTAGCTCTTGATGAATTTCTAAAAATTAAAAGTTTTTCTGATAGTGCAAAGATAGACTATTATATAGGTAGAAGCTATTATGAACTAGGAAATTACGAACAAGCTCTTGTGGCATATGAAAGAGTAGCCATCAACGAACCAAACAACAAAAGAGTTATACTTGAAACTGCTCAAACTTATTTTATGCTAGAAATGTATGAAGAAGCAAGAAGTAGATTTGATATTATCTTAGCCGACCCAACAGTTCCTGAAATCGTAAAAAGCAATATCCTAACAAGACTAAATAGTATAGACTCAAAAACAAAAAAACACTTTACTAACTTTAGTATTTTATTAGGTTATGGATTTGATACAAATATCAACAACACTACAGGTATTGGCTCATATTCTGTATATATACCTCAATTAAGTACAAATCTAAATCTAGCACCAGATAAGAAAAAAGACTCTACATTTCAAGAAGCTGGTGCTATTCTTAGCCATATATACAAATATAGTGAAAGTTTGGCATTTAGAAATGGTGTAACATTTTATACCCAAAGCTATACTGAAGATAATTCAAAAGATTTATCTCTTATATCTTTAAATACAACACCTATTTATACTGTAGGCAAAACAAATTATATGATGACTTTTGGATATGACCATATTTGGTATGATGATGAAGCATATCTAAATAACTATTACATATCCCCAAAAATATCACATCTTATAAACGATAATCTTATCTATGAAGGTTCTGTAAAAGTTACAAAAAAAGACTTTTTCAAACCAAATTCAGATAAAGACTCTATCAATTATGAATTGTCAAATAAAATCATGAAACAAGATAATAAATATGGAATATTTGGTTTAGAAGGTATTTTGGGTACAGAGAAAAGAGATAAAACAACAAGAACTGATGTATCAAGAGATTATGCTACACTAAGACTAAGTCATACCTATAAACTCTCATCACAGATAAGTATTAATTCAAATATATCATATAGTGATATAAAATATAAATATACAGATGTTAATTTCTTATCAAAAAGAGATGATGAAAGCTACAATCTAGGAGTTGGTTTCTCTTATGAATACAACAAAAAAACAACTCTTGGATTATCATATAACTACACAAACCAAAATTCAAATCACGAGCCATTTGATTATGACAAACAAGTAGTTAAAACTTCTCTTTATTATAATTTCTAGCCTTTACTAGTATGTCTAAATACTCCGTCAAAATCTGACGGAGGAGGCTCTTTTATATAGTGTTCACATCTTTCTTTGTAAATTCCATATATTGCTTTATTTGTTTTTTTATCATTATCTTCAAGTTCTTCAAATACTTTTAAAGCATCAGCAAATTTACTTTGCTTATACAGCTTTATTGCTTCATGATAGCTATCTAATTCTTTTATAAGCTCATCTTTTGAAATATCATACAAACCTAACTGTTCTGTATCAAAATCAATAACTTGCCATATTTCAAGTGGTTCAGTTTTTCCTTTTACGGTCACTAAATCTAAAAATCTAAATATATATTTACCTTTTAATTCACTTTTTGTTAAGTTTGAAATATTTATTTTTGAATTATAATATTTACAAAGAGATTCTAGTCTTGAACCTATATTTACAGCATCACCAATAATAGTATAATCACTTCTTCCACTACTTCCCATCTCTCCAACAATAGCCAAACCACTATTTATACCAATACCTATATCTATAGGCTCTATTTGTTTAGCTTCGCACATCTTATTCAAAGCCTCAAACCTTATATCAGCTTTTACTTTATTATTCAAATCTTTAAGTGCATACAACTGTTCCAATGCCGATACTAAAGCTTTATCTTGATGTTCGCTGACATCAGCAGGAGCATTCCAATAAGCCATAATTGCATCACCTATAAACTTATCAATAGTTCCATGATTTTTAATAATAATATCACTCATAGGTGTCATATATTCATTTAAAAACTGAATTAGTATTTTTGGGTCATGTAATGCTTCAGATATATTTGTAAAATTTCTAAGATCTGAGAAAAAGATTGTTATATTTTTAGCTTTTCCAGCGAGTACATCACCTTCTGAAGATAAAATATCTTCCATAACCGCAGGACTCACTTTACTTGCAAATTTAGATTTTATAAGTTTTGATGATTTTTCTATAAAAAAGTTGTTAATCAAAATCACTACCAATGTTCCACTGACAATAGCCAACAAAGGCATCAAAATACTTAATACTGTACCTTCTTCAAAAAACATATCATATAAAAAATACCAATCTAAACCTATAACAATCATAAATACAAACGGTATCAACAAAATAGGTAAATATGCTATTATGATGATACTTAACATTACTATAACAAAGATATGTACTATATTCGCACCATCAGCCCATGATGGCTTAGATATAAAGTCTCCTACTAGAATATTATCTATTAAGTTAGCATGTACTTCAACCCCTGGAAAAACAGATTCAAAAGGTGTAGCCCTAAGATCAAGTAACCCAGAAGCACTAGTACCTATCAAAACAATTTTACCATCCAAATCTTCAGGCTCAAAATTATTATTTAGAACATCAACTGCACTGATATATTTAAAAGTTCTTTCTTTACCTCTAAAATTCACCAAAGCCCTACCAAACATATCTGTTGGAATTTTGTACTCACCTACAGTAACACTTTCTACTCCAACATCTCCATAATCCAAATAAATCTTCTTTTCACCAGTAACAACACGAATGATCTCAAGTGCGAGTGAAGGATAAATCATATCATCATATTTGATAACCAAAGGTACACTTCTGATGATTCCAGAATCGTCTGGGATATTATTGAAAAATCCACTAGAATATGAATTTTCTTCTAATTGATTTATATTTAGTATCGTTCCATGCCCCTCTATTAAAAAATCATTATCTGTTGTCATAGCTCGTTGGATAATAATTGATTGTACTTTAGGTGAATCAAAATTAAGTGCTTTTGACTTTTCTAATTCAAACTGATACCCCAAAATCGTAGGAGTTTGAGAAACAACATAAGCCAAAATATCATCATAATTTGGTACATCTTTAGTATCAAGACCCATTTTATCGAAAACCAAATGTGGTGAACTTCTATCATTTTCAGCAAATACAATATCAAGTCCTATAATACCAACATTAGCATTAGTAAGCTTTACCAACAAATCAGCAAAAACATCTCTTGACCAAGGCCATTGCCCTACTTCTTTTAAAGATTTGTTATCCAAATCTACAACTACGACATTATTACTTTGTGGTATTTCTCCACGAAGGACGAACATATAATCTCTCAAACTACTATCAAGAGAAGTTATTGTTGATGGAGCAAAAATATAAAAGATTATCAATAACACACTTAATACAAAACCAGAAATTAAATATGTATATAAATATTGTAATCTTTTTTTCATATTAAGAGCTTAATTTATGGTGTTTTAAAAAATCAACTACTTTAAACATCATCTGATATTGATTGTTTTTTATTGGAGGAAATTCATCAATATCAAAAAAAGCTGCTTCACTAATCTCTTTTGATCTATACTTAGCTTTTAATGTAAGGTTTTTATTCAAAAAACTATCTAAATTCTTAATATGTTGAGAATTGATAATCCAAACACCTACATCTTTTCTATCATTATCTTGTTCAAAATACTCTTCAAAATTTTTATCATCAACTATAATCTTAGATTCTTCGTAGAACTCTCGTACAGCACACTCTTTTGGAGTCTCTTTTACACTTTTGGTACCTTTTAAAAATCCCCATTTATATCTACTATCACTTGCCCTACATAAAAAAATATATATTTTATTCTCTTTTACTAAATAAGGTGCAATACCGTATGATTTGATTGTAGCCAATTTTTTACCTTATGATGGAATTATTTTTTTATTATAAACTATTAAAACTATAAATGTGAGTAAGACTAGAGGTGCTATCAAAGCAACTTCTGGTAATAATACACTACCAATTGCAAACTTGTAAAGTAGAAAAAATCCACCCCAAATCAAAAGTGTACTAAAAATTGTAAAACTTGCAAATATTCTTGATTCAAAAAATCTATTATTGAGTGAAATAAATATATAAAATAAAAAAATCAAAGGTAGTACAAATAAAGGAACTAACATTTGATTATATATAATAGCTCTAATTCCTTGTGTATTAACACCTTGTTTAGTCAAAATTATCCAAGCATCAACAGCATCAATAATAGAATAATTTGCATTGGTAGTATATACATTATCCAAAATTTTAGGCTTAAATCCATCTAATGTATATATAAATTTTTCAAACTCAAACTCCAATTTAGAATCTAAAAAATTAAGATTTTGTGGTTTATAAGTAATATTTGCATCTATCACATACCATCTATCATTTTTAAAAAAAGCTTTTGGCGATGATATAGTTTTGATTAAATCTCTATCAACAACCTCAAATATTTCTATCCCCTCAGCTCGCTGTTCCAAAGGATATAATTTCTTAAAATAAATATATACATCATCATATTTTACAAAAATATCTTCTTTTAATGAACTAAAATATTCACCATCAAGAATTTGTTTTTTCTTTTCATAAGCATATGCCAAAGGTGTGGTTTGCAATACAATTAAAGTACTAAGAGCAATAAAATTTACTATTAAAATAGGGATAAAAAGCTTTCTTTTTGAAGCCCCTAATGAATAAATACTTACCAACTCATTATTTCGTATCATAACAACTAAAAGTAATATCCAAGCAAATACCAATGATAAAGGCAAGGCAATAGTAAGTGTAAAAAAACTATTATAAAAAATATACAAAGCTGCTAAATTTGCCGACTCTGGAATAGAGTCAATATTTTGGATAAATTCAAAACTTACAAAAAAAAGTTCTAGTGATAATAAAATAATAAAAAATAGTTTTAGATATTTTAATAAAAGATACTTACTTAATATACTCAAAGTATAACCTTTTGGCTAAAGTTTAATTGTATGTCTAGATTGTACGATAGATAATGGAGTATGTTTTAACTCATTTATGGCATCAATACACTTATGTATTATATCTTTTAAATGATAAAATTGTTCTTTAGAAAAGTTACTGAGTACATAATTTGCAACTTCATTCTTATCTTCAGGCTTGCCAATACCAATTCTAATTCTTATATACTCTTTTCCAATATGTGAGTCAATTGATTTTAAACCATTGTGTCCACCATGTCCACCACCAAGCTTAAACTTAACAGTACCAAATGGCAAATCCAAATCATCATGAACTACTATAACATTTTCTGATTCGATATTGAAATATTCTTTGATTAAGACTACGCTATCTCCTGAGAGATTCATAAAAGTTTGAGGTTTTGCATAGATAGAATCACCAGCTTTATAAACTAGTGCTTTGAAGTTTGATTTATTTATAGAAGTAGTTTGTAGGTTTTTGATTATCTCATCGATAACCATAAAACCTACATTATGTCTGGTACTTGAGTACTTATCCCCAGGATTACCAAGACCTACTATTAGATGCATTACTTAGCTTTGATTACACCAACGATAGGTACTCTTGGATCTAAGAAACATTGAACACCAGTAGGAAGTACTAAGTCTCTTACCAAAATATTATCACCTGTGTCTAAGTTATCAATTTGTAAATGAAAGCTTTTTGGCAAGTTTTCAATTGCTGCTTTAACCTGAACTCTTTTTTTATGGAATACGAAAAGACCTTTATTTTTAAGACCTTTTGGTGTACCTTCTACAGTTACAGGAACTTTATAAGTAGTTACAACACTAGGTTGTCCAACCATCAAGTCAACATGTAACAATTCACTAGTTACTGGATCTCTTTGATATTCGTTGATTACAACACTTAATGTTTTTTCACCAAGTTTTACATCAAAAGCTAGTGTATCTTTGTTTTTAACCGCTTTTATGAATTCATTTCTCTTAAATGCTGCATTTATGTTTTCTAAACCTTTTCCATAAATGTTTGCAATTAGATAACCATCTTGTCTTAAAGCTTTTGTAGCGCTTTTTGCAATACTATCTCTAATTATACCTTCTAACATATTTACCCTTTGTTTTTTAAAGTTGCGTATTATATCTAAAGTTTCCTAAAAATAAATTTAAACAATAACTACAATAAATCATATACTAAAAAATATTTCTTTTAAGATTTTTTAGATAAAATATACAAAATCAAAAAAAAGGTTATAACACATGCTATATAGAGTATTTTTATCAATTTGTTTACTATTTGGATTTGCTACAGCAAACTTAAATCAACAAACCACAGTACTAAAAAATGTCAAAGAAGATAGTGCTACTATAGATATAGGAAATTTAAGTATAGGTCAAACTGGTGTGATTATTCACAATTTTGATGAATCTAAATCAATCATTACGGCTGATTTTGAAGTGGTTACTACTTCTTTAAATCAATCAACTGTAAAGTTTACATATATTGACTATGATAATACAGTTGCTATTCCGT
>Ga0265295_1007333_pt1 | contig 12783 bp, 8 predicted proteins | sample Munlansysbiofilm_FD_192503 | JGI IMG/M metagenome (GOLD analysis project Ga0265295, IMG submission 192503) | Leachate microbial communities from a municipal landfill in Southern Ontario, Canada - Methane capture system biofilm | ecosystem: Engineered > Solid waste > Landfill > Unclassified ... | reverse complement strand
CACGAGGGGGCCATTCTTCCCGAACAAAAGCAGTTTACAACCCGTAGGGCCGTCTTCCTGCACGCGGCATGGCTGGTTCAGGCTTCCGCCCATTGACCAATATTCCTCACTGCTGCCTCCCGTAGGAGTCTGGTCCGTGTCTCAGTACCAGTGTGGGGGACAGTCCTCTCAGACCCCCTAGCCATCATCGCCTTGGTGGGCTATTACCCCACCAACCAGCTAATGGCACGCATGGCCATCCCCCGCCGCCGAAGCTTTAACCCGCCGACCAGGTGGTCGGCGGGTACGATGGGGTATTAATCCGCCTTTCGACGGGCTATCCCCCAGCGGGGGGCAGGTTCCATACGCGTTACTCACCCGTGCGCCGGTCGCCACCAGGTATTGCTACCCGTGCTGCCCCTCGACTTGCATGTGTTAGGCCTGCCGCTAGCGTTCATCCTGAGCCAGGATCAAACTCTTCGTTGTAGTTATGTGTTTCTTTAGGTTCTTTCGCGACGGCCTCGCGGCCCGTCGCCCTCCCCTGCTCGGAACAAATCTAGTTATAAATATGTGTAAATTCCTTACTTTCTTTCTTCTTGGTGCCAAAGTGTCAAAGAACGGGGCCTTACGCTCGTCCCGAGGAACGACCGGTCGGCCTGTGTTTTCATCTCCAAAAATGGTGGGACAATCGCTCGCCCTCCTCGGGCACCTCTCCCCATAAAATCGTCCCCGATCGTGCCCTCTAAAAACCGATTCCGTTGAACCGGGCTGCAAAGGTAAGCATATTTTTTGCTCTGGCAAGTTTTTCTTGAAAAAAATTAAACTTTTTTACCCCCCCATCATCCATCCCTACTTACCAGCACAATAAACAAAAGAACTTTCCCAAAGCGGGTGCAAAGATAACGCAACAAATACATACTTTCCAAACTTTACTAGAAGAAAAACACAAATATTTACAACATGAAATATTCATGTTTGATTATCAGTACAATATGATATAAAAAACTTGAGATTAACAAAAGATTAGATGGCCTTCATTGCTGTAATCAACCGTAATAATTTTTGCCGTATCAACTGTACCTGCCAATATTTCTTTGGAAAGGTAGTTTAGGATGTTTTTCTGCATAAACCTCTTAATAGGCCTAGCTCCATAAAGAGGGTCGTACGCTGAACTAGTAATCCAACTTATTGCAGCCTCGGTAATCTTAACCGTAATTCCTTGCTGAGTTAACAGATTCGATATATGCTTAAACTGAATTTGTACAACTTCTTTTATCTCGGAAACTGATAGTGGGTTAAACATAATAATCTCATCTATACGGTTAAGAAATTCAGGACGTATAGTTTGTTTAAGCAGCTCGTGCACCTTGCTCTCGGTCTCTTCAATTAACTTTTGATTTAAATTATTTTCATTCCCGCTAATTGAATTCTGTATTATATGTGACCCTATGTTAGATGTCATTATTATAATAGTATTCTTAAAGTCAACCTTGCGGCCCTTATTATCGGTAAGATGACCATCGTCAAGTACCTGAAGCAGAATGTTGAATACATCGGGATGGGCTTTTTCAATTTCATCGAGCAAAATTACGGAGTATGGTTTATGGCGAACCGCCTCGGTTAGCTGCCCCCCCTCGTCGTATCCTACATACCCTGGAGGCGCGCCAATAAGTCGCGATACAGAATGCCGTTCCTGATACTCGCTCATATCGATACGAGTCATTAAATCCTCATCGTTGAAAAGAAATTCGGCCAGAGCACGTGCCAGTTCGGTTTTACCTACTCCAGTAGTACCCAAGAATATAAAGGAACCAACAGGCCTTTTGGCATCCTGGAGCCCTGCCCTACTACGACGAACGGCATCTGAAACGGCCTCGATAGCATGGTGCTGACCTACTACCCTTCTATGTAAATGCTCTTCGAGTTTGAGAAGTTTCTCGCGTTCACTCTGCAGCATTCGGCTAACCGGAATACCCGTCCATCGGGCAACAACTTCAGCAATATCTACTGAATCGACCTCCTCTTTAATAAGAGCAAATTCGGATTGCATAGCGGCAAGTTCCTTTTTTAAAGTGATAATAGATTCCTCAGCATCCTTAATTCTGCCGTAACGTATTTCGGCAACTTTGCCGTAATCGCCTGTACGCTCAGCCTCCTGCGCATCGAGTTTTAGCTTCTCTATGGCTTGCTTGTTTTGCTGTATTTTATCAACTATAGATTTTTCTGCTGTCCATTTAGCCCGCAACTCGCTATACTGCTCGTTAAGGTTTGCTATCTCCTTCGACAAAGATTCAAGTTTATCGCTATCACCTTCACGTTTTATAGCCTCACGTTCAATTTCGAGCTGCTGAATGCGCCTCTCTATCTCATCAATACTTTCGGGGACAGAGTTCATCTCAAGCCTAAGTTTAGACGCTGCCTCATCAATTAAGTCGATTGCCTTATCGGGAAGAAACCTATCGGTAATATAGCGACTAGAGAGTTCTACGGCCGAAATTATAGCCTCATCCATTATACGAACAGAGTGGTGGGCCTCGTACCGTTCCTTAAGTCCTCTTAATATTGATATGGAATCAGTAGCATCGGGTTCACCAATAACTACCGTTTGGAAACGACGTTCGAGAGCCTTATCCTTTTCGAAATACTTTTGGTATTCACCTAGGGTTGTAGCACCAATGGCACGCAGCTCACCACGAGCAAGAGCTGGTTTCAAAATATTAGCGGCATCCATTGCTCCTTCACTTTTTCCTGCTCCAACAAGGGTATGGATTTCATCAATAAAAAGCAACACCTCGCCCTCGGAGGCAATCACCTCCTTTATAACAGATTTAAGTCGCTCCTCGAACTCCCCCTTATACTTTGCCCCAGCAATTAGGGCTCCCATATCGAGCGAATAGAGCTGCTTTGTTTTAAGGTTCTCAGGTACATCGCCGTTGACTATTCTGTATGCAATACCCTCGGCTATAGCTGTTTTACCAACCCCAGGTTCACCTATAAGAATGGGGTTATTTTTAGTTCTTCGAGAAATAATCTGAAGTACTCGCCGAATCTCCTCATCACGGCCAATTACAGGATCCAGCTTACCGCTTCGAGCCAGCTGGTTTAAATTTAATGCAAATCTTCCTAAAGCATTATAGGTATCCTCGGCTGTTTGAGAATTCACGGTTGACCCTTTCCGAAGCTCCTTAATGGCTTTCAATAAGCCATTATACGACATGCCAGCATCCTTCATTATTTGGGCTGCCTGATCATCGGAGTCGATAATAGCCAACAGAATATGCTCAACTGAAACAAATTGGTCCTTTAAGTTTTGAGCAGAATTAGTGGCTTTTTGAAGAACACTTTTTGATGCTTGGGTTAAATACTGCTCACCTCCAGACACCCTTGGATACGATTCGAGGACACGAGTTATCGCACTATCGAAAGTTGTAGGATTTACCCCCACCTTTTTAAATATATAGGAGGTCAGGTTCTCGGCCTGACTTAGCACCCCTTTTAAAAGGTGAATAGGTTCAACGGCCTGATGCCCGTATCCCTGTGCATAGGTTACTGCCTGCTGTATCGCTTCCTGTGATTTTATGGTTAAATTATTCATAGCATTAGTTGTTTGTAATTGTTTGATGAGCAGTTGCAAAATATAAGCCATTACTAATTCAAGCCATTTTGTCTCGAAATCAATTCAACGCCATGACGAATTGTCGCATAAAAAAAGAGCCAACCTTTCGATTGACTCTTTTTATAGGAGTACACCCTATAATAAATATAGGAGGGTGCTTAATTATTAGGACTCATAACAACCTCAAGCATATTGGCATCCTTAAAGAATTTTTCAGCTGCCTTTTGAACTGCTTTGGTATCCAAATTACGGACAAGCTCCTCGTAATTTGAAAGAATATCGATATCATTAAAATAATAGTTGCGTATTACTGAAGTCCAAAAGCGATTTTCCCTAAGGTTTTCGCTGCGAGTTTTAAGGAAGTATTCGCGAGCCTTTTTAAGATCCTCTTCAGATGGTCCCTCATCCATAATTTTCTTGAATTCACTATGAATAATACCAACAAGATGCTCGGCTTTTAGAGGGTCAGTATCAAAGTATATTTGAACCATGGCCTGGTTAACAGGATTTTTAGAAATAACTCCGCGAGCTGACACACCATAGGTACCACCTTCTTTTTCGCGAATTGTTTCGGTATAACGAAGTCCCAGAACATGATCGATTGCACTCATAAGCACGATATTCTCATAATTATAATCGGCCTCATTATGGTAGGCTATAAAACATGAACTTTTTGGAACCTGCATATCAATTGCGAAAGGATTTTTTGTCTCGCCCTTGGGAAAACGAATATTATGGTCGGTAAACTTCTCGTTACGGTTTATGCTAGGCAACGAACCTAAATAAGTTTCGACCATGGGTTTAAGCTCATCGGGGTTTATATTTCCAACAAGAACAAACGTGAAATCACTGGCATCGGCAAAGCGATCGTTGTAAATTTTCTCCATTGTAGCTAAATCCATTTCGGCTAGCAAATCGATATTCATAGGTCTCTTACGAATGTGCCTATCGTTTACCATAAAAGATATGGAATCGCTAAATATCATATTGGGATTACTACCGGCATTTTGAAGCACCCCTTGTATTCTAGACATAAAACCACTAAAGGCAACTTCATCGAAACGAGGTTGGGTAAACTGAAGATATACAAGCTGTAACATCTCCTCAATATCGTTGGGAGAAGCATTTCCAGTAAAGCCCTCTTCGAACTCGCCAAGAGTAGGCGTTACATTTACTTTTTTACCTGCCAGCATTTTTTGGAGTTCAACCATACTATGGTTACCAACCCCGCTCATTGAAGCAATAGTTGTAACCAGCTGTGCAGATGAAACATCAGAATCGCTCACCAAAGAGAATCCGCCTGGGCTGTATGCTGATAGAAGAACTTCGTCTTCTTTAAAATCGGTTGGCTTAAGAATAACCTTAACACCATTGTCTAGCTCCCACTCGGTAACCTGAAGCTTGTCGTTCTTAGTTACCTTTACCACTTTACCTGGTGTTGGTATCTCGCTAACAAGGGGTTCGGTAGATACATTATCAACAAATGCCTCAAGACTTGAGTTCTTAACCTTATTGTTAAGTGCAATAACCTCATCTTTAGTTGGGAGGGTTTCCTTTTCCTTTTCGGGAGCCGTTATGAATACCACCATATTTTCGTCGGTAACCCATTCTTTAAGTTTCTGGTTCACATCGTTTAGTGTAATTGAAGGCACTAGCGATTGCGAGAACATATATTTAAACTCAATTCCAGGGATTGGTTCATTCTCGGTAAAATGAGAGAAATATTTCCACACTAGGTTTGAACTTTTCTCTTTGTCCCTTTCCTTATAGCTGTTTTCGATAGTACGGAGAAGTTCCGCTTTAGCCCTATCGAGTTCGGTTTGAGTAAACCCGTGCTGCACTACCCTATGGTTCTCTTCGAGAATAGTTTTGAGAGCCTTTTGGGATTGATTTTCGCGGGCTATTGCAAGTGCAACATATGCCGATTTTGTGCGAACCAAGCTGCTATACTGCGAAAATGCTGCAACAAAAGGTGGATTCTCAACCTGTACCATTTCGTCTAAACGAGCATTTAGCATTTGGTTGCTTAACCTTTGCACAAGCTGATTGCGATAATACCCTAAATTCTTCTCATCGGCAGGAACAATAGGATGCTTATAGTACACCTCAACCATGGTTTGAGAAATTTCTGGGTCGGTAAAGAAGCCTACTAAGGTTTCCTTATGGTGCGGCACCTCGAAATCAGGGCGAGGCTGACGGTTTTCCCTGGGAGGGATTTTTGAGAAACGCTCTTTCACTTTTTGCTCCATTAGCTGAGGGTCGAAATCGCCAACAATAATTAGCGCCTGCAAGTCGGGACGATACCAATCGTTGTAAAAACGACGTAGCGTTTCGTACTCGTGGTTATTAATTACATCGATGCTACCAATAACATCACGATCCGCATATTTTGAACCTCTAAACAAGTACTTGTTTTTTTCTTGATATGCACGCCAATCAGCTGTTCGTCGAGTTCTCCACTCTTCACGAATTACGCCACGCTCAGCATCAATCTCTTCATCTTCGAAAGCAATGTAGCTAGACCAATCGTGTAGAATAAGAAGAGATGAATCGATAATACTTTCGCGAGTTAACGGAACATTAGAGAGGTTGTAGGCGGTAACATCCTGACCTGTAAACGCATTTACGTTATGGCCAAACTTTACCCCAATATTCTCAAGAAAATTTAGCACTCCCTTATCGGGGAAGTTTACTGTGCCGTTAAAGGCCATGTGCTCGGTAAAGTGAGCCAGGCCATCCTGGTCATCATCCTCAAGGATTGCCCCAACGTTATGAACAATATAAAATTCGGCACGCTCTTGAGGTTCGGAATTCTTGCGTATATAGTAACGCATGCCATTTTCGAGTTCGCCAACAATAACTTTTGAATCAACAGGTAGTGGCGTACTCCAATCAACAGAAGCCTGTTGCGCTAGAAGTCCTTGACTTATGAGCAAGAAAACTACTAGCATCTTACTAAAAACTATGTGTTTCATTAGGATAAATTAGATTCGTAATAAATTTAGGTGTAGTATATTAATGATAGGTGTAGAAAATAAATATTATAGCTTTCGTTTACACAATATTCTATAAAATAGATAAGGGATGAACCCAAGTCCACCCCATATCTAATGATTTAAGACTTATTTTTTAGGTGCATCTCTCAATGCTTCTACTAAAAATTTCCAAAACATATCAACCGTATCGATCTTCACCTTTTCGTCGGGTGAGTGAGGGAAACGAATGGTAGGGCCGAATGAAATCATATCGAGATTCGGATAAACGCCGCCAAGAATACCACATTCAAGACCAGCATGTATTGCCTTAATTTCAGGAGTTTTACCCCAATTCTTCTTATATACCTCGCTCATGGTTTTTAGAATTGCTGAATCCATGTTAGGTTTCCAGCCTGGGTAAGCACCATCAAATTCAACTTCGGCACCAGCCATTTCGAATACAGAAGCAATTTTTTCAGCTAAAGCTTGCTTGGCACTGTCGACAGAACTACGTAGTAAGCATTGAGCAATAATTTTTCCATTTTCGGTATAAACCCTAGCTAAGTTTGTTGACGTTTCAACAAGTCCAGGCATGGCGTCGCTCATACGAATCACTCCATTAGGGCATCCAAATACGCTACGAATAATACCCCATTGCGCTTTAGCATCGATAACGGTTTTTGGCGATGTAACCTTTTCGGCAGTAAATGCCAAATCGGGTTCTACCTTTGCAAACTCTTCCTTATATATATTAAGGTACTCAGCTACCGTTTTCTCGAAAGATTGTACCTTATCAGCAGGAACACCAGCTACAACGAAAGCCTCACGTGGAATAGCATTACGCAAGCTACCTCCATCGATAGACGAAATACGTAACCCAAACTCTAACTCCGCATGGCGGAGGAAGCGGAACAGCAGCTTAATAGAGTTTGCGCGCCCCAAAATAATATCCATACCAGAGTGACCACCCTTTAAACCAGTAACAGCAAGGTTGAAAAAAGTATATCCAGCAGGTGCTGGTTCATCGGTATAGGCTAACTTAATATTAGCATCGATACCACCGGCACAACCTACGTATAGCTCGCCCTCGTCTTCCGAGTCGAGGTTCATAAGAATATCACCCTTTAACATACCTGGTTTAAGGTTAAAAGCTCCTGTCATTCCGGTTTCCTCATCGACAGTAAAAAGACCCTCAACAGGACCATGTACAAGCGATTTGTCTTCGAGCACTGCCATGGCAGCTGCAACGCCAATGCCGTTGTCGGCACCAAGAGTCGTACCATCTGCTGTTACCCAATCCCCATCGACATATGCTTTAATTGGGTCTTTCTCAAAATCGTGCTTTACATCACTATTCTTCTGAGGAACCATGTCAATGTGCCCCTGAAGAATAATCCCTTTACGATTTTCCATGCCTGGTGTGGCAGGTTTACGGATAATTACGTTTCCAACCTCATCAACTATGGTTTCGAGACCCAAATCTTTTCCGAATTTAACAATAAATTCAACCGCAGCCCTCTCCTTTTTCGAGGGGCGAGGTATTTGGGTTAAGCTGTAAAAATGTTTCCAAAGAATTTTGGGTTCTAAATTTGCAATTGTATTGCTCATAATTTAACTATTTTTAAGTGACATATAATTATTTTAAAGGTCATAAAGGTAGTAGTTTTTAGCCAGTTTACACTGAAATCTGATTGCAAAAAATTTGTTTTAACGTATATTAAGATGACTAACTCTTAGCCCCAATTTTTCATTCGAATAATTGCTGTCTCCGACAGCGACTAAGTCTCACAACCAATTTTGTAGCCCAAAATTGGGCTCGACTAGGTTGGGGTAACCCGCATTTGCATTCATCTTTAACAAAGTTGATAAATAATGCAGGTTAGAGTGAAATTACATCATAGGGTTTACTTTAGATAATTTTTTGCTGTAGATTTGGGCAAACAATTAGGCAGAATATTTGTTTGCAATTGAAGAAAACCAAATATTGTCAACCCGATTAATTTAATCTAAATCACTTATTGTCCGGTAAAAACATAATTCTGTATTTTAGACTCTTCGCTTCACTACGTTTCGCTCTGAATGACAAATGTTTAGTTTTTAGGAGGAGGGCTTGGTTAGCGGCTTCGCCGCTAACCAAGCCCTCCTTTCCCGAATATGACTCAACCCCCTGTCATTCCGACCATAGGGAGGAAACTATAAGTTTTAACTGGACACCAATGAATCTAAATACTAAACTAATTTTAATACGCTATGAAAAATATTCACACCTTACTTTTGCTATTTATTTTAGCAACAACCACAGTTCTCGCACAACCAAAAGAGCAAGTTAAAGTAAAATGGTACACCTTTGAGGATGCTATTGAGCTTAACAAAACCAACCCCAAAAAGATTTTTATTGATGTTTATACCGATTGGTGTAGCTGGTGCAAGGTGATGGACAACAAAACTTTTAGTAATCCTGAAATAGCACAGTATTTAAACACACATTTCTACCCTGTAAAATTTAATGCCGAATCGACAGAGCCCATAACCTTTCAGGGGATAAAATTTGAGAACAAACAACAGGGAAGACGTAGCACACACGAATTAGCCGTAGCATTACTGCAAGGCAAGCTGTCGTACCCATCGGTTGCCTACATGGACGAGGAAAGCCGATTACTTACTGCGGTTCCGGGTTACTACCCCGCAGCGAAAATGGAACCTATACTTAAATATTTTGGTGGCGACCACTACAAAACTACCGCTTGGGACGAGTTCAGTAAATCGTTTATAGGTGTAATTAAGGATGAGGAAGAATAGCCTACAACACAAACTTTAGGATTGAAATTTTTTTCCTAGAATAATTATACAAAAGAAGCCGACTTAAGGGTCGGCTTCTTTTGTTTCATAGGCTTCGGCTACACTCAGCCCCAATTAATCATTCGAATAATTGCTGTCTCCGACAGCGACTAAGTCTCACAACCAATTTTGTTGCCCAAAATTGGGCTCGACTATGTCAAGGGAACCCGCATTTGCATTCATCTTTTACAAATTTGATGAATAATGTGGGATAACCTGACTATTGTTCTAGATTCTATCTTTCTAATCTCACACAAGTCAAAAAAAAACATTCTGAGTAACAACTTAGTTTAAAGGTTTAATCTAAACTCATTCGGTTAAAATGATGAAACTTTTTCGATTATTATACGTTATTCATATAAAAATACTATATTTGTACGTTTTTTAGAATTAATTCTGCTTTAGAATAAAATTTCATTCAAGTCAAACACCTACTAAAACTAGCACAACAGACAAAAACAGAAGAAATTATCAGATGATTTTGATTTAACAAATCGTTCATATAAAATTTAAAGACTATAGAAACAGGTCATGGAGCAATTTAAAAACAATAAAAAATATCAAGACACGATAAGAACCGCAAAAGAGCTGTTTTGGAAGTATGGTATTAAGCGAGTTACGATTGAGGAGATATGCAAGGAGGCCAGCGTAAGTAAAATGACTTTCTACAAGTTTTTTAAAAATAAGACGGAGCTAGCTAAAACCATTTTGGAGAATCTGGTTCAATCTTCGCTTCTTGATTTTGATAAACTTATAAAAAGTGAACTTCCGTTCCCCCAGAAACTTGAAAGAATTTTTTTAATGAAAATTGAAGGGATGAACAACTTTAGCATGGAGTTTATTCGCGATATATACACAAACCCTAACCTGGATTTAAAAGAATTCATGGAACAGAAAAAAAACGAATCAAAAGATTCGATAATAAATTTCTATAAAGACGCTCAAAACCAAGGATTTATCCGTAACGATGTAAAAATAGATTTTCTTCTTTCCTATGCCGACCAAATTGTAAAAATGATGGAGAATGAGAATTTAATGGCTCAATACGATAAACCTCAGGATTTTATTATTGAAGCGATGAACGCTTTGTTTTACGGAATTGTCAAAAAGAGCGACAAATGATAAATAGAAAACAAGCAATTCTAGTACTTCTTACCTTTTTCTCAATCGCGGTAAAGGCACAAATTGATACGATAAAGGAATCGCCCCACAAATTTGTGTTTGACGGACAGGCATCGGCATACACTAGTTATAGCCCTAAAAATGATTTGGATATGTTTCTAGGGGGCAGATACTTACCCGAGCTAAATTACAGCTACACTTTTAGGAACAAATCTTTGCTCGATTTTGAAGCATCAGCTAATATTTATGGTTCAGCACTATTTCACCTCTTTGACAGCTCGCAAACAGACGGAGAAATTAGGCCCTACCGTTTATGGGGAAGATATTCGGGTAAGCAATATGAAATAAGAGTTGGCTTACAAAAAATTGACTTTGGAACAGCAATGATACTACGTTCCCTGCAATGGTTTGATGAAATTGACCCCCGCGACCCCTTGCAATTTACCAGTGGAGTATATGGGGTTTTAGGTCGATACTATTTTTTAAACAATGCCAACATCTGGACCTGGGTACTTTATGGCAACGAAAACCCCAGAGGTTTTGAGTTGATGAAAAACAATCAGGATATACCAGAATTTGGAGGTCGTGTTCAACTCCCAATTCCAAGAGGTGAAATTGGCGGAACCTACCACCATAGAAATGCCAGTTCTGCTGATTTAGCAGGCTTCCCCTCATACGATAATATTCCAGAGAATAGATATGCTTTGGACGGGAAATGGGATGTGGAAGTGGGCTTATGGTTTGAGGCTGTTCACATCAACAAAACCAAAAACGTTGGGATGCTAACCAATCAAACCTATTTAACACTTGGCGTTGATTACACTTTTGGAATCGGAAGTGGCTTAAACGTTACCCTTGAGAGTATGCTGTTAACTTACGATAAAAAGGCATTTGCTTTTGAGAATACTTCCAATGTAACCGCTACTTCCATTTCGTATCCATTAGGCTTCTTCGACAATATAAGCGCTATGGCTTACTATTCATGGAAATCGGAAGATTTTGCCTTCTTCCTGAACTACGAGCACCGATTCAAAAAACTCACGGGCTATATAATGGCCTACTACAATCCCGATAGCCAGCTGGCCATAGGCACTACTCAGTTTGAGAATTCGTTCTCTGGCCCTGGTATTCGATTAATGCTAGTGTATAATCATTAAAAAAGCAGATTATGTCAGAAAAGATTATTGTTCTCGAAAATTTGGTTAAGCGTTTCCCTGTTGGAGATGGCGAATTTACAGCCCTTAACGAAATCAACTTAACGTTTGAGAAGGGCGAGTTTGCAGGCGTTGTGGGGCCCAGCGGTTCGGGCAAAACCACATTGCTGAATATTATTGGTTCATTAGATTCTCCAACCGAAGGAACGGCAACTGTTATGGGGAAACAAATTTCCAGCCTTTCGCACAAAGAAGCGGCGCAACTGCGAAACAAACACCTTGGATTCATCTTTCAGGTTTATAACCTACTACCAGTATACACGGTATTTGAAAACGTTGAGTTTGCGCTAATACTTCAGAAGCGCTCCGCAGCTGAACGAAAAAAAGAGGTGATGCAAGCGTTAGAATGGGTTGGGTTAGAAGATATGGCCAACAAGAAGCCCTCAAAGCTATCAGGTGGAGAGGGTCAGCGAGTTGCCATTGCGCGCGCAATGGTTAAACGCCCTGCATTAGTACTTGCCGATGAACCAACGGCCAACCTCGATGCCAAGAATGCGCATGCTATTCTGAAAATGATGAAAAAGCTTAACGAGGAACTCAATACCACTTTCCTATTTTCTACGCATGACGAAAAAGTAATGGCCTACATGAACCGTTTAATTCATTTAGAAGATGGTAGGGTTGTAAAAGATGAATTGATGAAGAAGGTAAACAGTGAGCAGTGAGCAGTGAATAGGAAAGAGTGAGACTTATGGGAAAGATATATACATATGCAAGGAGCATGAAGGAGCTTGAAGTTTCTCTTGAATGTGAATACATTGACAAGGAAACTCACGAAGACTTGCTAAGCCAATGTGAATTTGTTGGCAGAATGATTAACTCAACAATAGGAAAATCATCGTTTTTTTGTCAAAACAGAATTACAGAGGGTTAAATTACTTTTTACTGTTTACCGTTTACTAAATATTAAAATAAGTATAATGAAACACCCATGACAATTTTTAGACACACACGAGCATGATTATTTCGCAATAACGTAACTTTGCAAAAAAAAAGAGCCATGACAGCGACACAGGACAAAATAGAGTTTGACCAAGTT
>Ga0265295_1007332_pt1 | contig 12785 bp, 17 predicted proteins | sample Munlansysbiofilm_FD_192503 | JGI IMG/M metagenome (GOLD analysis project Ga0265295, IMG submission 192503) | Leachate microbial communities from a municipal landfill in Southern Ontario, Canada - Methane capture system biofilm | ecosystem: Engineered > Solid waste > Landfill > Unclassified ... | reverse complement strand
GTTGTTGAACGGCGACTTGCTAGACCACGAGCATTGGCATTTGGCTTATATCCTTTTTCTTTGATGATTCGTAAAACCTTATTTCTAGTAGTTTCTTTTACCTTTTCTGGATGATTTAAAACTCTAGAAACTGTTGCTAAACTTACCCCTGCAGCGCCAGCTATGTCATAAATTTTACTTTGATTCATATTCTACCTCCTACCATCTACTTTATTATTTTAACATAGATAAATTATGTTTGCAAGTTTTTCATGAAAATATTTACACAAACAAAAAGATGCCGTTTTAAAACAGCATCTCAATTTTAAATATCTACCTACGCTCTTTAATACGAGCAGCCTTAGCAGATAAAGTACGAATGTAGTTAAGTTTAGCTCTTCTAACCTTACCACGACGAACAACTTCGATTTTATCTACTGCTGGAGTATGGATAGGGAATGTTTTTTCAACACCAATACCATATGAGTTTTTGCGAACGGTAAATGTTTCACTAACTCCTCCACCACGTCTTTTAATAACCAAACCTTCGAATATTTGGACACGTTCACGATTACCTTCTGTGATTTTAATGTACACTTTTACATTATCACCAGGACGGAAATCAGGAACATCTTTCTTCAAATACTCTTTTGTTATAGCATCAAGCAATTGTTGACTCATTTGTTTTCACGCTCCTTCTACCAATGCTCATTCCTATCTTCTACATAAATAGTAGCGGAGCATCGTGACTAGTTAATCTTATTAACCTTATATATTATATATTATTTATTCTATAAAAGCAAGATTTTTATTTCTAAATTTTAATGCTATTCGCAATTACATCCTGTTTCAGGAATATAGTTATCTTGTTTATCTTTCACATATTGATGATATCCACCTCTATAATAATACAAAGCGGTGTATCCTTCTACTTCTAATGCTTGCAACATATTCAAAGCATATCTATCATCACTAGTAATAACAACAATTTTTTGATCCTTGTCTGTATGCAATAACACAATTCCTTGTACTAATTTGTCGATCTTCATTTGATAATCTTCAACAATATCAGGACCAAAGCACATGAAACCGGGAATATGACCTTCTTCACACTCGCTATATAATCGCATATCATAATTAAGTACTTTTTCCGTAGTGATCAAAACATCGAAATCGTCAACATCCGTAATCACATTAATGCTTTTTTTATGACATCCTCCTAAAAATAGCAAAACAAATAGCAACAAGCTAATCTTTAATTTCATATGGTTCATCGTTTTCAATCATCTTTAAAAAAATCTTGTCTTCTGTAGTTAAGTTTGCTTTTTCTAATAAATCTGGTCTGTTTTCATAGGTCTTTTTTAAAGACATAAAGCGTCTCCACCTTCGAATATGTTCGTGATTTCCTGATAACAAAATATCGGGTACACTGTGATTTTCAAAAGTCACTGGCCTCGTATACTGAGGAAATTCCAATAGATTATTATCAAAACTTTCGACTTCAATCGATTCTTCATTTCCCAGCACTTCAGGAAGAAGTCTAACGACGCTATCTATCATTGCCAGTGCTGCAATTTCGCCCCCAGTTAATATAAAATCTCCCACGGATACTTCTTCATCTATATAATCAAGAATACGATTGTCAATTCCTTCATAATGGCCACAAATAAGAATTAAATGCTCTTCCTTCGCATATGAAAGTGCTGTAGTTTGCGTATATTTTACTCCGCTCGGAGCAGTGATTATTTTTTTTGCTTTGGTGTAATTCGGTATTGATCTTAAGCAAGAGATAATGGGCTGTACTTCAATAATCATACCCGCACCGCCACCATAAGAATAATCATCAACACGCAAGTTCTTTTTATCTGAAAATTGACGAAAATCATGTACGTTAATCACAACGGCTCGCTTTTCAATGGCTCTTTTCAAAATAGAAGAATGAATGATTCCCTCAAACATTTCTGGAAATAATGTTAAAATATCGATTATCATAGTAAGCCCTCAATTATACGAATAACGATGCACTTTTCCTCAAGATTCACTTTTTTAATATATTCATCAACAAATGGAATAAGAGCTTCTTTCCCATTTTGTTTCGTAATAACTAATATTTCTCCTTGAGGAACTTCCATGATATCACTAACAACACCCAGCAAATTATGTTTCTCATCAAAAGCATCCAAACCAATTAAGTCATGATAGTAAAAATCATCTTCTGATAAATTGATTTGTGCTGTTTCATCAACATACAACTCTTTGCCGATATATCCTAAAACATCATTAATATTTTGTAAATTGTTAAAAGTAATTAATGCCATTTGCTTATGCATTCGATAGCTATTAATGGTGATTTCTCGATATAAATCATTCTCTTTCAAAAACAACTTACTTCCCTTTTTAAATCTCTCTTCAGGAAAACTTGTTTCGAGTTTTACTTTTACTTCTCCTTTTATTCCATGAGTCGTAACGATTGTTCCAACCAAATAATATTCCATAATTACCTCACATTCATCGCTCTTAATGAATTCAATATTGCAATCAGCGATACTCCAACATCAGCAAATATTGCTTCATAGATTAAAAATTGATTAATTCCCGCTAAATTCAAAGGAGCAATAATCAATACTATTAACTTGACAGCAAGTGCTATAACAATGTTTTGAATAACGATTCTTCTTGTTTTCTTAGCAATTTTTAATGCTATTGGAAGTTTTGCTAATTCATCCGTCATTAGCACAATATCAGCCACTTCAATGGCAGCATCACTACCTAACGCACCCATAGCAATTCCAATATCCGCACTACTTAAAACCGGAGCATCATTAACACCATCTCCCACATAAGCTACCTTTTGTTTTGGGTTGCGATTTTTTATTTCTTCTATTTTTTGTACTTTTTCAATAGGATTCATTTCATAATAATATTCATTTATATTCAATTTAGCAGCGACTTTTGTTGTTATTTTTTCGTTATCGCCAGTCAAAATAATCGTGTTTTCAATTCCCATTGCTTTTAATTCATCCATGGTTTCTCTAGCATTGTCTTTAATCGTATCTTCGATGATAAAATACCCTTCCGCTCTGCCATTAATTGCAACAAATAAATTTGGTAATTTTCTGACAGAATCGCGAACTCGAACTCGAAGTTGTTTTAAGTAGTCAACACGACCAACATCAACTGTTACACCTTCAACAACCGCACTGATTCCTCTACTGGAAATAGGATTGATTGAAGTAATCTTGGAAGAATCAATAATCCCTTCATAGCGAGAAAGAATTGCTTTTGCTATTGGATGATTGCTGCCAACTTCAACATGAGCAGCATAATATAAAATGTCTTCTTCGCTATATTTGCCAAGAGTGACAATTTTTTTAACTCTAAAATTCCCTTGAGTTATTGTTCCTGTTTTATCGAAAACAAATGTTTTGACACTATTTAATGCTTCTAGATAATTGCTACCTTTCACGAGAATACCATGTTTACTTGCTCCACCAATTCCTCCAAAAAAGCCCAATGGTATAGAAATAACCAAAGCACATGGGCAAGAAACGACTAAGAAAATCATCGCTACTCGGATGGAATCTTTAAAACCATTTTCCCATGCCACATCATATTGTGGACTAATAAACGGAATAAAAATTGCGATTAGAACCGCCATAGCAACAACAATAGGTGTATATACTTTCGCAAATTTAGAAATGAATGTTTCCGATTTCGATTTTAGTGTGCTGGCATTTTCAACCATGTTTAAAATCTTAGCTACCATGGAGTCTTCGTAAATTCGTTTTACCTTTATTCGTAAATTACCATCATTACATATTGCTCCTGATAAGACGTCATCGCCAACACCAACATTTTTTTCAATACTTTCCCCAGTTAACGCAGAAACATCTAAAGAAGCATTTCCTGTCATTACTTCTCCATCCAAAGCAATTCTTTCTCCTGGGTTTACTAACAATATATCTCCTAAGACAACCTCATTTGGATCCACTTCTAAAACTTCTCCGTTGATTTCAATATTAGCTTTTTGAGGTTGAAAATTCATCAACGCAGCAATGGATCTTCGCGAATAATGAACAGCATATTGTTGGAAAAGCTCGCCCAACTTATAAAATATAATAACAAACAATGCTTCATCATAATATTTAATAGATAAGGCAATAATTGTTGCCAACGACATCAAGAATTTTTCATCAAAAAGGCGTCCATAAGCGATATTTTTTAAAGCTCCGTACAAAACATCTTTTGCTAACAAAATGTATGCTGGAATATATAAAACATATATAATCAATGTTTTAACAAGGTCATTATCATAGCCAATACTATTTAAAATAGTTTTTAAAATAAACCCAACAATGAAAATACCAAACCCAACAATAAATTCATTTCGTCTTTTTTTATCCATTTTAATTTGTACAGCTTCTTCATTCACCCTGTTTTTTATGTTTTCGGTAACATTAATGTCGCTATCGACGGATGTCGCTATTTCTTGGACTTTATGAAATAGACTATTAAGGACTTCTTCGTCTGTTGTTTCAATAATGAATTTTTTTGTTGCGAAATCAACAACAATAAATTCATGATCTAATTGTCTTTTGGCAATTCGTTCAATCTTGGCAGCACAATTTGCACAATCTAGGTTTTCTAAAATTAAAACCTTACGATAACTCTGCTTTATTTCTCGTTCTGTTATTTCTATTTCATCGTCAATACTTCTTATTAAATTGATGATTTCTATTTTTTTTGTATAGATAGTTTCATCATCTTTAAAGGTGACTGTTAATATGGCATTCTCTTTGTTTATCGTGAAATTCCCCTTACCAATTAGTTTTTCTAATAATATATTAGCCTTTACAAGTGTATTGCTACTAGCATTTTCAATTTTAAATTGCTTTATAAAGTTTTTCATATCTATCGATGAGCAACGTGTCTAAAAACTTGTTCTAAAACTGTCTTTACATGTTCGTCACTAAGACTATAATACACGGCTTTTCCTCTTCTTTCATTCTTTACAATGTCATTAATTTTCAATAATTGTAATTGATGTGATACTGCAGACTGTGTCAAGTTAACATTATTTGCAATAGTAGATACCGATTTACTCTCGTCAAATATTTCTGCTATAATTTTCAATCTTGTTTCATCCCCTAAGGACTTAAAAATGTTAACACATTTGTCTAAATTTTCCATGTTTCACCTCATAAGTAAAAAACACATATGAACGTTTGTTCATATGTGCATATTATACGCTTTTTTATAGTACAAAACAATGCTTTTTTTTATGATAGAGATGTAATATTTTCTACTTTTCGCACTCTTTTCGCAATTGCTTTTTTATTTCTTCACAAGTCAAATTACAAGTTTTTGCTTTCATACAGCCATGACAAGGATTATTCTTGTTTTTTATATAACTAAAGTAAATAACCAACCCTACCAATAGGCCGATGGCGGTTACAATAATAATATCTGTCGTTGTCATTAAGCAATCACCCCAATCAAAGTTCCAACTCCGAATACAAAGGCTGAAAAGATCAATGCGAGTCCTGTTTGAAATCCAATGGCTTTCAGCATCTGCTTTGTACTACCTAATTCTCGGCGCATAGCACCAATCGCTCCAAAGCAAGGAGCACTAAACAAATTAAACATCATAAAAGTATAGGCGCTTAAAGGTGTAAAAAAAGCAAATATACTACTACCAAATATCAATGTTCCTGTTGTAACATCTTCACCAAAGCCTGCTATGATTGCCATTGAAGAAATCACTTGCTCCTTAGCAACCAATCCTTGAATTGCAGAAACTGTTGCTGCCCAACTATATTCTCCAATAATCGGATAGAAAATCCACGCTAGCGCATTTCCAATACCCGCTAAAATACTTTGTTCAACATCAACTCCGTATTCCAACGTCCAAGAAAAACTAAGCATAAACCAAACTATAATCGAACATAAGAGAATGATACTTCCCGCTCGTTTCATAAACGACCACGTTTTATCAAAAACATCACGAAAAATATATTTTGCACTGGGAAGTTTGTACTCAGGGAGTTCTGATATATAGGCTGATGTTTTTCCTTTGAATAATATTTTCTTCAAAATTAAGGCACTTATAACAATTACAATGATGGCAAGAAAATATAAAGATGCTGCAATGAATCCTTGATTCTTTTCGAAAAAAAAGCTTGAAAAAACAATGATAATTGGTAGCTTTGCACTGCAAGGAATAAATGGTGTTAGAAATATTGTCATCTTTCTTTCTTCTTCGTCTTCTATTGTTCTACACGCCATAATTCCAGGCACACTACATCCAGAACCAACAATAAATGGAATCAATGATTTTCCACTTAAGCCGATTTTTCTAAATATCTTGTCAAGAAAAAAGGCAATTCTAGCCATATATCCAGTTACTTCTAAAACAGCTATCAATAAAAATAAAATCATTAATTGAGGTATAAAATTTAAAACAGCTCCTACTCCTGCAACAATCCCATCAACAATCAAACTAATCAGCCAAGTTGAAGTATTAATTGCTTCTAATCTGACTCCCAACCATTGCCCAAATAAACCGATATTTGTATCAACAAAATCAACCGTAAAATTACCCACGACCCCAACAGCCAACATATAAATCGTAGTCATAATAATAGCAAAGATTGGTATTGCTAACCATTTATTTAAGAAAATTTTATCCAATTTATCTGTTGTAGATTTCTTTACTGTCTTTGTTATAACGACGTTTTCTTTCAATTCTTCAATATAATTATAGCGCTGATTAGCAATTACTTCTTCAACATCACTATCATATCGTTCTTGTATTTCTTTTATTTTTGCTTTCACAGTTACATTTTGATATTTAGTAAACATAACATCTTCTTCAAGCATTTTAATAGCAACAAAACGACTGTGATTCATGGTTATTTTTACGGCTTCAATTGCATCTTCTATCAAAGCAGCATATATTCTATTATGAACATTATCTAAAATTTCATTGCGACGAATATGAGAAATCAAATGCTCTATCCCTGTATTTTTTAGCGCTGATATTTTAATTACCGTAGTATTCAACAAACGAGATAATTTGTTAACATCAATAAAAATCCCTTTTTTCTCAACAATATCTGCCATATTTAAAGCAATAATAACTCTTGTATCCAATTCCAATAACTGAGTCGTAAGATATAAACTTCGTTCAATTGCAGTAGAATCAATGATATTAATAATCAAATCCGGTTTTTCTTCAAACACATATTTACGAGAAATCTCTTCTTCAACAGTATACGGGCTTAAAGAATAGATTCCTGGTAGATCCACTAATTCATATTTTGTATTGCGAATGATCCCAATTTTACGTTCGATTGTTACCCCGGGCCAATTTCCTATCTTTTGGTTAGAGCCCGTTAAAAGATTAAACAACGTTGTTTTTCCACTATTTTGATTCCCTACCAATGCTATTTTCATTTAACCCACCACTCTAATATCAATGTTTTTTGTTTCCGTTTCACGAATACATAATTCGTATCCCCGAAGAAAAATATCAACGGGATCTCCCATAGGGGCTTTTTTCTTCACTTGAACAATGACTCCTTTGGTAATACCCATATCTAATAATCGTCTTCGCAACGCTTTATTATCGTTGTGTAAAGCAAGTACAACTGCTTTTTGACCAATCATTAAATCGCTTAAATGGCCTTCACCACCAACGTCCAATATTTTTTTATTCATAAACCCTCCACAAGTTAACCACGGTTAACATTATATCATATCATGCGGGTTTGTCAATTAAAATAGTAATAATTACTTATAATAAAATCGTTTTCAAAAATAAATGTTGTTTTTTTGTTTTTTTGTTTTTTTTTTGGTATAATGACAATAGGAGATAAATTTATGAAAGAATTGACAAAGGCAAATGAAGATTACTTAGAAGCAATATTGATGCTTGAACAAAACCATGGGATTGTGAAAACAAGCGAAATAGCTCAGTTATTAAGTGTTTCTCGTCCCGGCGTAACCAAAGCAATGAATGCTTTAAAAGAAGCCGGTCTCATTGAAAAAGAAAGTTATAGTGCCATTTTATTAACTGATAAGGGTCGCCTTCAAGCTACAGAAGTTCTTAACCGGCACAATAAAATAAAAATGTTTTTAATCAAATTAGGTGTCGCTCCTGAAATTGCAGAAATTGATTGTTGTAAAATAGAACATGTCATTAGCAAAGAAACGTTTGAAAAAATCAAAGATTTCATAAAATAAAAAAAGAAAGCATTCATTTGCTTTCTTTTTTATAAGTCACCGGTTAGCGACTAAAATGAATCGACAGAAATCTCAATTTTTTTCCCGAATCTTGACGCTGAGGCATAAGCTATTGTTCTGATGGAATTAATAACTCTTCCTTTTTTACCAATGATACGACCTATATCTTCGGAATTTACAATAATTTGTACCATTATTGTGTTGTCTTCTTCGGATAAGACCTTAACAGCAACCTCATCAGGAAATAGCACTAGTGGTTTTATTAGATCACACAAAAACTTTTCATAGTTAATTTCTTGCATTTTCTTTCCTACTTTTTACTATTAGCAAATTTTTCATTTATTCCTAATTTATTGAATAAAGATTTTACTGTATCTGTGGGTTGCGCTCCTTTAGCCAACCAATCAAGAGCTTTCTGTTCGTCGATTTTGATTACATCATTTTTTTCAATCGGATGATATGTGCCGATTATTTCAATAAAACGTCCATCTCTCGGACTAGTGCTATTTGTTGCAACAACACGATAATATGGTCTTTTTTTTGCTCCAAATCTTTGTAATCTTAACTTTACAGCCATGAATAATACCTCCTTGTTTCATTCTTCGATAAAGTATAACACAACAAACAATGAATGTCAAGTATTTTTACTTAACATCTTTTGTGTTTAAATCCTTTTTACTTGCCCTCCAGATAATCTTGACTCTTCCGCCTTAAATGCCATCTGATGGCTTTCTAGCGCTTCAAAAATATCAGTCAATGCAATCTCATCCTGTTTATTCTTCACATTATTTATTAAATCTTTAATCATTCGTTTATCCCCGCCAGAATGGCCAGAAAAATCACTAGCACTATTTGCAATATCTATTTTTTCTGCTTTTCCACCAAATATTGCGATTGTAATTGTCATATCCTCTAAGTCACCTTCAATTTCTCCATGCGTTCCGTGGATTTTTAAATTGCGATGCATTTTATTGGAAAACGCCGTCATATTTAGTTGGGCTACCGCGTTGTTATCAAACATCATATTGATAATTTGATTATCAACAACATTATTATCACAGTGATAAACACATTTTCCATATGGATGATCTGGATTGCTTAGCACTTTTTCAACATCTGGATCCAAAGAAAAAATCATAAACCATCTTGGATTCTCTTTGTAAAAGTTGATTGCATTATAAGGACAATCAATTTTACATTGATAGCAGTTTTCAGCACTTCCTACTGGTGCGTTCTCTTTCTTAAAATAATCAAGATTGCCAAAAGAAGAAATAGCCGTACAATGAGCTCCCATCAGCCATTTAATAATATCAAAATCATGGCAACTCTTGGCAACAACCATTGGAGACGTTAAATCACCGCGATGCCAATTACCACGAACATAACTGTGTGCATAATGATAGTAACCAACATTTTCCGTTTGTGTTATCGACCTCACTTTACCTATTGTATCGCGATCAATTAATTCTTTTAGTTTATTATAAAATGGTGTATACCTTAAGACATGACAAATTGCTACTTTACGATTTAATTTTTTCGTTTTTTCAGCAATTTCTTGGCATTGCTTTTCAGTTGAAGCAATTGGCTTTTCTAACAAAATATCATACCCTAAATCAAGAGCTTTCATAACATGTTTATAATGCCATTGATCCATTGTTGAAATAATTAAAATGTCTGCTAATTTCCCCCGGCTTAAAAATTCATCATCCGAGAAATAATAGTTCTTTTCTTCAATGCCAAACATCTTCTTTATAAATTCTTTTTTTATCGGGTTTACTTCACAAACATGTGTGATTTTTGCATCTTCAATTTCACCAATCGCCTGAGCATAAGTAAAGCCCCTTGCTCCCATACCTAAAATTGCAACTGTAATCATGTGATCCTCCTCATGTTTTATGGTTTTATTATAACACATCATCATAAGAATTAAAAATTTTTTTGTTTTTTTGTGAATATGCTGTATAATATCATTAGGTGATAAATGATGAAAAAATATTGTGATTATTGTGGAGCAGAAATGGAAGAGGGTTTTACCGTTTGTTGTAACTGTGGAAAAACTATTAAAGAAGCTCAAAAGGAAAAATTTAATCCTTTTATAACAAAAGAAACGGAAAAGGATGCCCCCAAACAGGAACACTCAAATTCTAACATCAAAGACGATGGTTCAATTGGTTGGTTCCTTCTAGGCCTTCTTGTTCCTTTTATTGGTATCATCCTAGGTGCTGTTTGGAATAAGGAAAAACCAAAAAATGCGAGAATGCTCTTTTCAGGATTCGGCTTGTCTTTATTTATTTCTATCATACTAAAGCTTTCTCCCTTATCGTGCATTTGGGGATTATAAAAAACTCTTTCTTTGGGAAAGAGTTTTATTTATTTGCTTTCAAAATTTCAATTTCTTCATCCGTTAATAAACGATATTCCCCAGCAGAAAGATTGGCATCTAATTGTAATTCCCCAATTGCCACCCGTTTTAAATAGGTCACTTTTTTCCCTACCTTTAAACACATTTTCTTTATTTGATGATATTTACCTTCGCTGATAGAAATATATGCTTTATTGCTAGCTACCATTTCCAATATTGCTGGTTTAGTAAGAAACCTTTTATTATTTCCATCCTCGATTTCCAAACCTTCGTTAAATTTTAGAATGTCCTCTCTATTCCAAACCCCCTCAACTTCAACATAGTATTTCTTAAAAACATTTTTGTTTGGAGAAGTCAACCGATGTGCCAATGCACCATCGCTCGTTAAAATAAACAGCCCCTCTGTATCTTTATCAAGGCGACCGACCATTGCTAAATTATATTTTTGATATTCTAGAACTAAATCCAAGACGGTAGGATCTTTTTTATCGATAGTCGCAGAAAGATACCCTTTGGGTTTGTTAAGCATGATATAAACATTTTTTAAATACTCCAATTTGCGTCCTTTGTAATAAACAACATCTCGCACTTCATCAATTGTATCATCATTTCGCGGAAAACTCTTAAATTCTACTGTGATCTCTTTCATTTTAATTAATTGCCGTGCTTGATTTCTTGTTACACCCAGCACAAGGGCTACATATTTATCTAATCTCATTTTATATCCTATCAAGATACTTTTTCATTGTTTGATAAATCGATATTTTTGCTTTTTCATAAAGCATTTTATCGTATTTCTTTTCCAATGTTTTATTGTTTAAGATTTGCTGGTATTCGCGATAACCTTCAATCAGTTTTTCTTTATTTACTTTTTTCTTTTGCGTTTGTTCGATTAACATAAAAAAATCTATGATTTTGATAATTTCAAGCGTTTCAAACATTTCAAAATCTATTTTGTAATCTTTTTCCATACAATCACCTTGTTCTTATTTTATCATTTATTTACCCATTTTCCAAGAGAATTAAAGCTTTTATTCCAAGCGTTCTCGTTGATTTTTTTATTTAATATGTTATAATAAACAAGAGGTAATCTATATGAACGAATTAACAACAAAAGAAATGATCTTGTATTCTGATATCATCAAAGATGATCATCCTGATTTAAGGCGAAAATCCCTTCCTCTCAATTTACCATTGACGAAAGAAGAAACAACAATTTTAACGCTTATGAACAACTATTTATGGAATAGTTATGATGATGAAATCACAGAAAAATATAAACTACGCCCCGGTGTTGGTCTTGCTGCTCCACAAATCGATGTTTTAAAACAAATGTTTTGTATTCTTGCTTATGATGAATGTGGAGAGTTTCATAATTATTGCGTTATTAACCCAAAAATAATTTCTCATTCTGAAGAAATGACCTATTTAGAAACGGGAGAAGGCTGTTTGTCTGTTGAAAAAGATGTAAAAGGCCTTGTCCATCGTCACAAAAGAATTAGAGCCTCTGTTTATCTATATGATTTTGAAACCCAAGAATTATTCCCAACCATCTTAAAACTTGAAGGATATCTTGCTGTTATTTTCCAACACGAGTATGATCATCTTCACGGAAAACTATTCTATGATCATATAAATAAAGAAAATCCTTATTTTATCCCAGAAAATTCACATCCTGTTGTATTTAAAATGAACAAAGAGGATGAGGATATTTCAAAATAAAAAACCTCTTTCTTGAGGTTTTTTATATTAAAAAGTATATACTTAATGCAATTAATGTTTGTCCTAAATAATACGTTAGGATATTTATATATTTAAAAACCCGAAATCGTACCGGATTTACTTTTTTAAAATATAAGTAGTTTAAAATAATATCCGATGTAATAAAACTAATTACACCAAACAAAGCAAGTATTTTTCCTGTTGTAACAGGAGAAACAATTCCTAAAGCAACAGCTGTTAGCAAGAATGAAGAAACATAAGTATAAATATAGTTAGGTGCTCGTAAATATCCTAATTTAATTTTTGTTAGTTCAAAAATAGCAATTAAAATTACCGCTATAACCATCGCAATAAAAAAGTAAGCATATTGGGGATAATCACTAAATGTTAAATAGACTCGGGAATAAAAAATGTTTCCTATCATGAAGACCACAAGTCCCATACAAAAGAAAACTTTATTGCTTTCTGAATTGGTCCT